>Ga0081529_144291_pt1 | contig 43753 bp, 36 predicted proteins | sample EchGeymetagenome_FD_71012 | JGI IMG/M metagenome (GOLD analysis project Ga0081529, IMG submission 71012) | Ferrous microbial mat and aquatic microbial communities from Echinus Geyser, Yellowstone National Park, USA - transect B T=78-80 C v2... ...
CCGCCTTGAGCTGGCCTTGAGGCCGGCCGAGCCGCCGACCGTGGAGGAGGTTCTTGAGCAGGTTTCTAGGCACGGCGTCTTGCGGGGGCCTGTGGACTGGGCCTTCCAGGCGTGGATCGCCTACGTCGAATACGCGACGCAGGAGATCATGAAGACCTTCCAACTTACAGAGGAGGAGAGGAGGCAACTCCTTGACTTCAGAGACACGCTGAAACGGCTTCTGCTGGAGGCGTGGATGCAGACGAAAGAGAAGCTGACGACGCTGTACAAGGCCGTCGCCGAGGGTGCGTATAAGCTGGAGGGCAACAAGCTGTACGCGTCGGACGGGACGTGGATGTATGTAAGAGAAGGGTTCGCTCCATACATCATAATTCACGGCGTCAGTGCATCGGTACGCTTCCCCGACATACTCAAGCTTCCGCGTGAGCGGCTTGAGCTGCTCCAGCTGGGCTGGAGGGCGAGCGATGAGGGCAAGATAGATAACCATCCCTTCATGGGTACCACACAGCCCTGGCAGATATTCGCATGGGTTACTGTAAGACATGGAGAACTTTATGTATATATTAATTCGGTTAACTTAACACATGAAGGGGCAACCATACTGATAGATGCCATTGCGAAAGATTGGAGGCAGAAGTGGAGCAAGGACAAGGCCATAGATATGGTGACAAGCTACTTCAGATGTGGGGAGTGGACGCCTATGCTTACTATGTGGCTTGGTGACGGCAAATCGAGACGTAATGATATATTACACAATAAATATAAGCTTGTGATTTCAGCCAAAGAACCCTGGAAGTTAGGCAAGAGTATAAGCATAGATCAAGCCCTTGTCGCCACGGGTAAGGAGACATTTGAGAGGCTTAAGGAGGCAGCGGGTACGTATGGTATGTTACTAGATCTTATGGGGGCTCATAAATGGACTAACATAAAGCTTGCCACCGATAAGGATTTCAGGAAGTTATACAAGTTGAAAACGAAGAAGAGGGGTATAGACGTCCTTAGGGAGACGTATAGGCGGAACAACATTGACGTCTCCACCGAGCAGTTAGACCACAGAGAGAGAAGTAAACTGAGGAGCCATGCGGTAGTTGTGGCTGGCGTTGAGATGTCTTTACATCTCGTCAGTAGCAGAAGCGGCTCGCTCAATGCTGTACACTATACCCGCGGTGTTGGGGAGGCATTGGAAATCGCCGGGAGGCTTGAGGTGGCCGGGCTTAGACCAAATATTGTGAAGTCCAACGCCAAATACGTCGTATACATCACCGCAATAGATCTCCTAAAGCTGGCAGAGAGGGACGAGACCGTCAGGAAGGCTATAGCGCTATATCTTGTCGAAAAGGCGAAAAACGGAACACCGAGGCAAAAAGAGATTGCCAGGAAATTCTTGCAAAGACATCCCCTTTTTATCCTTTGCCACATTCCTCTAAGCTAGCATTGCTGTGCGCTAACTGATATTGAATCGAAGTGCCGAGTTTAACCGAAATGTGGAACTGTTGAGCCAACGCCGCACAGCAACACGCTGCATCGAACATCTATCCGGTCGGATTAGACGGAAACCGGGGCCTACGAGGTGTCGGCTAAGGTCTTGAGGCGGGGCCTCCACACCATCGTCGTGGATGGAGAATTGAGAAAAAGGGGCGGAGTCCTGGCCGCCAAGGCGCTAGGCACCTACTTCATAGTGAGGACGTAGGCAACAGAGGAGGCGGCCAACCGCAACACAGCCGCGGAGATCCCATCGCCGTCAGACTTGGAAGGCCTCCTGGCGCTTGCACGGCGGCCTGCAGGGCGATGGGTTTAAACATCGGCGAGCATGCCGCCTCCAGCCCTCTGGATAGGCTTAATGCGGTCGAAGAGGTGGTGCGGCGGCCGGGATTCGAACTCCCGGGGGATCCCCTCCCGGGATCAACGGCTTTCTTCGCATGTGCGTGGAAGGCCGCCATCCGTAGTCGGGGCCGTGCCCCCTAAACCAGGCTAGACTACCGCCGCCGCGCGATATATAGGACTCGCTTAAAAAGTTTACGCAGGTCCACATCGGCGGTTTGAGGAGGGCCTCAGAGGCCGCCGGAAGGCTTAGGGCGGCCTGGCCTATGCCGAGCGTCGTCGTTTCGGAGCCGCTCATTTCGAGCATATCGACACACGGACCTCTTGAGGCTGGCCGAGGGGGAACGGCCCGTCGGGAGGGCCAGGGCGCTGTATCTCGCCGAAAGGGCGGAGAACGGCACGCAGAGGCAGAGGGAGATCGCCGAAAAAGATCCTGCAAGGACATACCCTTTTCTACCCTCAATCGTTTCGCTGTTTCCTCGAAGCCTGCATCGCCGTGAGTTAGCCGGGTTGAGTCGGTATGACGGGTCTGGCCGAACGTGGTGTGGAACCAACGACGGCCGGCATGTGGAATCGACCAGCGTCCAGTCGGACCGTGTCGACGATAGCCGGAAGAGCTCGCCGAGTAGGCCGCCGCCGGGATTTGAACCCGGGTCAATGGGGCCACAGCCCACCCTTAGGGGGCCTCCCTATCCTAGCCGCTAGACTACGGCGGCTTAGGCCCTACGACGCAACCATATATAAATATTGCCACGCATCCGGGCGCGTAGCCATCATGGCGGCCGGCGCGTCTGCCGTGGGGCGGAGCCAGCCGCCGATATGGAGCCACAGCCCTCGAGGGTCGGCTCATGCGACTTGAGCTAAGTCCGAGAGACGGCAGGCCGACTCCGCAGGCGCCATGCCGCCGTCCAGAGCGACTGGCGTCTATTTACAGCTAGCGAAGACCTCTAGGGAGGAAGGCGGCTTGTCCCCCGGCGATTCCTCTCCACTTCGAAAATGATGGACCCAGATGGCGGGCCCGGCGGGATTTTTCGGCGGCTTCGCCTGAACCCGCGACGTCCGCCGGTTGCGCCGACTACGGCTTAGAAGGCTCGGCACAGCGGTCCGCGGGGTTGCACCTTTGAAGCCGTGTGTTTTTATAGTTTTTCTCCGTAACGCTGCGGAGCGTGGGTCGGATTGTAATTCTGTATACATGGAGTGGCTGAATGGGTCGCTGCTTCGTCTACCTCAGCCAGCTTTATCAACGTCTTTTCGTCGAATATCACGCCGTGGCCTGAACCCCGGAAAACGACTTCGGCGCGACAAAAGACGGAAGCAAGGTGTGTATATCGTAATCGTTAATCACAAAAAGGGCCCCTTCCCCGCGGAGCCGCTCCTCCGCCGCTCTATCCATGCTGAGCTACGGGCCCTCTTTACATTGTACCTCTCCTCTTTTAAAGCTTTTTCCCTATGCGGCTTCTGCGCGCCTCCCCTGGGCCGGATCTCGACGGGGGTCCGCATCGGCCCTTCTGCCGGCCGTCTGCTGGAAGCTCCATCAGCGGCGAGATGCGCCTCGACTCTTCTGCCCTCTAGGGCAAAGCCGCGCGCCTCCGGCCTGCCTGCAACTATTTTATAGACATACCCGAGCATCTCCGTGGGCTGCGTCGCGGCGTCTGGCTTAGTCAAAAGCTATGGGGACTTGAGGGCGCTTGACGGAGTGTCCTTCGAGGTGCCTTGCGGCGGCGCAACGGCTCTCCTGGGCCCCAACGGGGCCGGCAAGTCCACCACCCTGAAGATCTTGGCCGGGCTCCTCAAGCCGGATGGGGGGAGGGCCTCTGTCGGGGGCCTCGAGGCCGGCTCCGAGGGGGCTAGGCGCATATCGGGCTACCTCCCCGAGGACCCCGAGCCGTATCTGGCCTTGACGGTGAGGGAGAACTTGGAGTACATGGCCGCCTTGAGAGGCGTGGAGGACTGGGGCTGGGTGGACGAGCTCGTGGACGCGTTGGAGCTTAGGCGTTTCCTTCGCTACAAGGCCTCCTCCATCTCCAGAGGCATTAGGCAGAGGCTTGCCGTGGCCATGGCCCTGGTCCACAAGCCGCGTGTGGCCCTCCTCGACGAGCCGCTCAACTACCTCGACGTGCCTTCCCAAGAGGCCGTCGTCGCTTTGCTCGAGTCCCTGGGGCCCACCGTCCTGGTCTCCACCCATATACTCTCTGTGGCCGAGCGCCTGGCCGACGAGGCGTTGATAATGTCAGGAGGCAAGATAGTCTGGCGGGGCCCCCTGGCTGAGGTCCCCGGCGCGCGGGAGAAAGGCCTCGAGGCCGCCGTGGCCGAGATAATCAGGAGGGGGCCATGAGCCTTCTGGCGCTGGTGGTCAAATCCCGCTTCACCGGCCCCTACGTGATTCTGCTGGGCGTCAGCACGGCCTACATCACGCTCCAGGCGCTCCTGATGCCTAAGCTCGATCTGGCCCCGTTCGCCCTGGCGGCCGTCTCGCTCGCCGCGCTTATCACGGCGCTCGCCGTGCTGGGCGGAGGGCCCCTCGTGCTGAGGGCCGACTTGGACTTCCTTCTCCAGGCCCCCGTGGATAGGCGGGCCCTCGCGGCCTCCCTCTACGCGGCCCAGCTGCTCCTCTACTGGCCTTTCTTCCTGTACGTCATAAGCATGTCCCTACTGACGCCGTATCTAGGCCTCGCCGAGTCTCTAGCCGCATCGCTGGCGCTCACCGCGCTGGCGGTCTCCGCCTCGATCTCCTTCTACAGGCTCCCCCTGAAGCTCCGGATCCCCGCGGCCGGCGCACTCGGCGTCTGGCTCATCTCGCCGGCGTTAGGCTGGCCCTACGCCCCCACCTCGGCCCTCCTCGGATACCCAGAGGGTCTCGTCCTGGCGGCCACCGCGGCGGCCGCCCTATCCCTCCTCGCCCTCTCGGAGCTGGAGAAGCTGGAGTCCTACGCCGATGTCCGCGGCGGCGCCGAGCTATCCGGAGGCGAGATCTCCTTTAGGGGGAACGGCCCCATAAGGGCCATATATATGCTTAAGCTGTACAACGTAAGCGTCGTGGGGCGCGGCGCATGGGGCGGCGTCCAGTACAGGACGGGGAGAGTGGGCATGGGCAAGCTAGTCCTCGCCGTCTCGGCCGCATCTGCGGCGTATCTCGCGGCCTCTATGGCTTACGGCGGCCCCATCCCGGCGATCGTGGCCGTGTTCGCCGCGTCGGCGACCTCGGCCTCGCTCATGGGGGCCGGCGCTGTGGCCAACGAGAGGCTCTGGATCTCCGCGGCGTCTCTGGGGCTTCGCTACATGAGGCACATGCTCCTCGCCATTGCGGCGTCCGCGGCGGTTTTCGTGTCGCCTCTAGCCGTCGCCGGAGCGGCCGCGTGGCTTCTCGGCTACCGCTACGGGCTGGGGGTCGCGGTGGCGGCGCTCGGGCAGATACCTCCCTTCGCGTCTATCTATGCATATCTATTCTCCATAGTCTCTCCCTACCAGATCAAGGGGGAGCACACCTGGCCTCTGAGGGTAGGGCTGAGGACGTTCGCCCTGAGCCTCTCGGCTTTCTTCTCCTTCGTCGCTGGCGTCGCCGCCATAGCCTCCCCCGCGGCGGGGCTCTATGCGTCCGCCGTCCTCTACGCAATCCTCCTGGCGATATCTCTGAGGAGGCCCCTCGAGAAGTCGCTAGAAAGCCTGGTCCTCAACGGGTTCGTCTGAAGCAATTTATAAAAAGGCGCACCATCCGGGAGGCATGAAATACAGACTAATGGACGTTCTGGCGTGTCCCTACGACAAAACCTTTCCGCTACGCCTCGTAGTTCTTAAACGAACCGAACACCCGGAGAGGCAGTATACCTGGCCCAGGAAGCCCTTCTGCGAGGAGTACTGCTCCTACCGCGACCTCAAGATAAAAGAACATCCAAAGCCCGACACGCTCCCGTGCGAGGAGTGCCATAGATGGGAGATAGAGACCGGCGTCATCTACTGCCCCACCTGCGGCAGGTGGTACCCCATAATCGAGGAGATACCTCGCATGCTCCCCGACGAGTTGAGGAACGAAAAGGACGAGGTAGAGTTCCTAAAGTCCATAAAGGACGAGCTCGAGAAGGCCGCCCCCGAGCTCGCCAAGAAGGTGCTCTACGAAGGCAAGCCGTTTAGGCTAAAACAGTAGTACCAAGCCGGTCGAAGCTGTTGTCGGCAAGTGGTCGATAAGGCAAAGCGGAGAGGCTCCACATTAGAGAGGCGAGGTTAAGGACGGCGAGCTATACGCCGTGGTCGAGGCCGAGATGGACGGCGCCGTAGAGGAGTATAGAATGACGTTCACCCGCGAGGGGGACGGCGCGAGGCGCCTCCAGCTCTACGTGAGGGGCGAGGGGGGCAGTCGCTAGGGCCGTCAAGCTGGTGGAGGCGTGAGACCGCACAGCCTTGGCAGGTGTTCGCCTGGACTGCGGCGAGATATGGAGAGCTCTACGCGTACATCGCCTCGGCCAACTTGACGCGCGAGGGGGCGAGCATACATATACATATCAAGGCGAGGGGCTGGATGCAGAGGTGGAGTAAGGCGGAGGCCATAGATCTGGTGGCTAGCCACCTCAGGCGCGGGGAGTGGACGCCCCTGCTAACAATGTGGCTGGGGGATGGGAAGGCCGTACGAAAGAGTGTTTTACGCGGCAAATATCAATTACTGGCTGAGGCTTAGGAGGGCGGTCGGCGACGCGGTGGTGCCTGTCCTACACGTCCACCGCGACCCCGCCCTCTTCGAGAGGTTCCTGGCGCTGTACCGCGACACGCACGCCCTGGCCATAGGCGCCGCGGTGCCCTACGTCTTAATCACGCGGGGCGTCCCCCGAGGCTCTCGAGAGCTGGCGCTACGCCTAATACAGAGGGCTAGGGAGGAGTTTAAAGGCCCCATCCACGTGCTGGGGATGGGGAACCCCGCCGTGACGCCCATCCTCGCGGCAGTGGACGTAGACAGCACAGACAGCGCCACGTGGCGCCTCAAGGCGGCGTACGGCAAGGTGCTCCTGCCCGGCGAGGGCGAGCGCCACGTCACAGACCGCAGAGTCAACTTCGGAAAGGCGAAGCCCAAAGATGGCGAGCTGGAGGAGCTGCACAACTTCTTGAACGCCCGCGGCTTCCCCCTCCTGGAGGACTTCTTCGAGAGGATAAGAACCAGCTTCGAGTACCGGGCCCTAGTCAACGCCTTCGTCGTCATACACTCCACACGCCCCCCCCACCTTCAGAAGGCTCCACGCCCTCGTCGCGCAGGCCGCGTCAAAAATTTAAGTGGGGACCCCCAGTAGGAGGCGGTGGCCCTCTCGCGACCAACGGCGCTACACGCGCTGGCCATCTTCCTAGCCTTCCTCGTGCTGTCGCACGAGTCGGGAGAGCTCCTCTACCTCTGGCCCGGCGTCGCCGCGCCCTACCTCCTCGCGGCGTTGAAGAGAGACCGCTACTCGCTGGCGGCGTCGGCCCTGGCCCTCCTCTACCTGGCGCTACACGGCGGGTACAGCGACTTCATGAGCCTCCTGGAGCTGGCCGCCATAGGCATGGCGGCGCTGGAAATCCGCAGGCCGCTCGGCGCCGTGGCCTACGCATACGCCGTCGCCATCACCCTCCTGCCCCACACCATATACAGCTACTTTTTCATAATGCTGACCGCGGCGGTAGCCTCCGCGGTGCCTTCCCGATGGCACCTCGGCCTCGCCTTCGCCGCCGTGGACTCCGTGGTTATTCTCGCCGACACCTACCACTTCAGGCTCATGGAGGCCGCGTTGGTTTTAGCCGGCGCCGCCGGGCTAATCGCCGTGCAGAGCCGGCCCGCAAAGCTGGCGTTTCTGCCGCTCCTAGCGCTGGGCGCCGCCGCGGATCAGTTCCTGGTGGGCGGATGGATGGCGCTGAGCTACCCGCCCATATACCATGTAGACTACGCCATACCTCTCGCCGTACCCATCGCCGCGAAGGCCCTAGCCACCGCCGCGCTCCTCTGGGACGGCAGGAAGAGGATAAACGAGCTGGCGGGGGCCGCCGTCGTGTCGCTGTATCTCTGGCTCGTCCCCAACCCAAGCGGCTACGTCGTCTACTCCCTAAACGGCTGGCCGCTGATACCCCTAGCCCCAACCGCGGCCGCCGCGTACGCCCTCCAGCCACACAGAGCACGCGGCTCGTAGGGGGCCTGAGGCCCGGCGCGGCCCAAATTTATTATCGGGTAATTGACGACCTATGAAGTATAGGTTGATGGACGCCTTGGCCTGCCCCTACGACAAGACGTTTCCCCTCCGCCTCTTGGCGATTAAACGCGTTGAGCATCCAGAGAGGCAGTATATCTGAAGGACGAGCTCGAGAAGGCGCTCTACGAAGGCAAGCCGTTTAGGTTGAGGCAGTAGCCCCAGCCGCTAACCTGGCGAGACCTGCAGAAGACGATTTGCAGCCTAAACGCGATACTGATAGACGGGCGTCGCTGAGTGGCGTATCGATGCTATGTGCAGGCCGGCCTTCTGGACGTATACGCCGCGGCGTTGCCGGAGTCATCCAGCCGCGGATCAGACAGTGTGCGCCACTACATATAGCCGAGAAAACCATGGCGGGCCCGGTGGGACTCTCGGGGCCATCCCCTTCGAACCCACGACCTACGGGTTTCCACGGGCGCCTTCGCCCTTAAGAGCCGCGGCGGACGTCGATCCTCCGCCGCTCTACCAGGCTGAGCTACGGGCCCCTTTACATATATTTCTAGTGGTTTTTAAGCTTTTCCCTCTTGCGAGCCTCGATCTGGGCCGTCTTCTCGCCGCCCGTATGGAGGCTAGAACCTCCGCGCAGTAGCGCTGTGTTTGCTAGCTGGCGGATTCCCTCCGCATGTCGGCGCTTTCGCCTAGCCTGAACGGCTCGAAGAGCCGCCCAGAGCCTCTGTAGAACTTGGAGAGCGTCTCGTAATATATCAGCCTAAGCGATTGTATGGCCGTCAGAAACCCCTCGAAGCCGGCTATCAGCAACTGCGCCAGAAAATACAGAGCTACGCCGCCCGGCAACGCCAGAAGGGACAGCGCGGCCGACGTGAATATGCCGTGGGCTATGTAGATTATCGCAAGCCTTGCGAAGCTCAGTATATTGGCCGTAGCCGCTATAAACGCCTCGATTATCGACAACACGACCTCTCCGCCTATCTCGCGGAGATGCGATGCGCCGTATTTCGATGCCAGGGCTGTCAAGCCAGCGGCAAGCCAGATGGGCCCCGCCGCCGCGATGTAGGGATCCGCCAGAGCGTGGAGGGCGTACGCCGCTTGTTCGGCGAGGAGCCTCCCGCGTAGATACACCTCCACGTCTATATACCTCAACAAGTACGCGCCTACCGCCAAGTACGTGATCAACACAGGCACGTGGAGGGCCAGAGCCAGAGGAACATCGCCCGACAAGATCGACTGGAGTGCCGGCCGTAGTAGAGACCGAACGCGATTGTAGATGCCGCCGTGATTAGCCAGATGACGGCCCAGTCCTTTCTGCCCATTTTTGAACAGCCGATGGCCCCGGAGCCTGCTCCGAGCAGTCCCGGGCGAGATGGAGATGGCCGCAAGTTCTGTGGTTCGCGGCCTCGCGCGGTGTCTCGGCCCACGGACGGGGAACTGGAGAGGTAGCCTTCCCTCAAAGACGGCGATGCCGGCGAGCCCCAGCCCGTATATCACGTTGATTAACGCTCCGGGAGGGGCCGTGAATCCGATTAAAATCGGCCTCTCAAAGCGCAAAACACAGTGCCCCTCGTTTTAAACCAGCTCTACTACTTTTCTCAACGCCTTGCGGAACAGTTTGTAAACAGCCACCTTGGATCTGGAGCTGGACCGCGCCAATATCGATATGGAGTCGCCGTTGGCCAGCGCCAGCAGGACCTCCCTCTGTTTATAGGTGAGGACCAGGGAGCTACGCTTCACCGGGGTCACCGATATGACTTGGCCCCTGTGCTCTGCCAACACCCTCCGGGCTCCCCTGGTATCCGCGACAATTACCTTTATGACGCCGTTGTCTATGGAGGGCGTGCCCCGTACGTAGCTGGACGACATCAGCCTATAGAACACGCAGTCGTCGCACCTCTTGGAGACCGCCACAGCGCCTCTGGCCGTCAACACTATGTGTTGCACCCGGCCGCCTTCAACCCTAAAGCCGAGATGGGCCACGGCGTCGCGGGGCAACGCACTACATGGCCTCAAATACACACGTATGAATTCCGTAGAAACGTCTCGTTTTTTCGTTTCAAATCATTAGAGGCCCTCCACGAGAATAGAGCTAGCCGCCGAGCGGAAGGTTAATCCGATTAACCAGAAGGCATTACACTCTGCAGATGTGGCAATGCCATGCCCAACGGTAAAAGTATCTGGCCGGCCGTGATTCTGGCGGCCACGATCCTGGTGTATGTCGCATATGCGCTTATGGCCTACTACACGTTCACCCACATCCCCCCAATACCGGACGAAGTGGTCACGGCCAACGGCGCTGTGTTGTTCACGGGCAACGACATCGTGATGGGGAAATACTACTTCCAGAAATACGGCCTGATGGACTACGGGTCCGTCTTGGGCATGGGGGCCTACTACGGCATAGACTTCACGTCGTACACCCTCAGAATCCTCGAGGACTCGGCCGCCCACGGCCTGGGCTTCAGCTCAGTCCCCCAGGGCAACGCCACAGCGATGGCGGCCATAAAGGCGCAGTTGACGCCGAAACTCGACGGCAGTGACGTCGTTGTAAGCGACGCCTTCGCGCGCGGCTTCTACGAAGCCGTGGACTACTACGCGCAGATGTTGGGGCCCAACTCGTCCCAGTATAGGCTTAAGCCCAACTTGATACTCAACAGATCGGTCGTGAAGGACCTAACCGCATACTTTACGTGGACCGCCCTAATAGCGTTGGAGAACTGGACCAACGGCTTTCCGTACATGCCGGGCTTGCTGGCCCCGACGAACAACGTGATCTACGCCTCATGGGGCATGATAATCGCGATACTGCTGACGGTGATGCCCATGGCCGCCTACATCGTAGTTAAGTTCCTCGACTACTGGCACGACCCCAGGACTCCGATACAGCTCCCGCAGCCCGACGGGACGCAACGTCTGACTCTCTGGGGCTTCGCCCTCTTCGGATTGGCTCTCGGCGTCCAGGGCCTGCTCGGGGGGTACGTGATGCATCTATACACCGAGCCGTCGCTCTACGGCGTCAATTTGCTGTCCATACTGCCGTACAACGTCGCCCGCGCCCTCCACTACAACCTGGCCATACTCTGGATAGTCCTGACTTGGCTAACGTTCTCGCTCTTCGTATTCCCCTACTTCGGCGTGAAGCCGACCAAGACGCAGGTGCTAGCAGTGCTGGCGCTCGGCGTGGCCGTAGCCCTCGGCGATCTCTTCGGGATCTGGCTGAGCTACCTCGGCTATATCCCATCGCCCTGGTGGTTCATAGTGGGCAGCCAGGGCAGAGACGCCATAGACCAGGGGACGCTCTGGCTCCTCCTATTGACCGCGGCGTTGGGCTATTTCTCATATCTGTGGTACAGAGCGTCGAAGTCGGCTGCGGATCCGCTCAAGCCGTTCGCCAAGATATTGTCGATAGCTATAGCGGGCGCCGCCGCGGGCACGTTCATCGGCGCGCTTCCCGTGGTCGCGCCCTGGCCGAACTTCCAGGTGGATGAATACTTCAGGTGGATGACCATCCACGCGTACGTGGAGGGCTTCTGGCCTCCGATAGTGGTGACCGTAGTCGCCGTGCTGTTGTTCATAGCGGGTCTGGTGCCGCAGCGGCTCGCGCTGGCCGTCGTCGGCCTGGACGCTACGAGCGAGATCGTAACCGGCATGATAGGCACGGCCCATCACTACTACTTCACCGGCCTCCCGACGTTCTGGATGTACGTAGGCGCCATAGTCAGCGTACTTGAGGCCGTGCCCCTCGGCTTCATGATCATCTACGCCATAGTGATCTGGAGGAGGGGAGGGGCGAAGACAGAGTTCCAGAAGACTTTACTCACCTACGCGTTGGTGGCCGGCATCGGAGGGGGCATAGGCGTTGTGGTGTTAGGCGCTGCGTTCATAAACGCCCCGGCCCTCAACTACTTCCTGCACGACGCCCAGAGCACCATGGCCCACGCCCATGCGGCCTTCCCGCTGGCCTACGGCGTGCCGAGCATCTTGATGTGGGTAGCGGCCTTCTACCTGTCGGGCAAGTTCAGCGACAGGGACCTGAGGTTCATGAGGTGGGCCGCCGTGATTATCGGCGTCGGCTTCTACCTGCAGGTGTTGCTGACGCTGGAGCCGCTGGCGGTTCTACAGATGCAGCAAGAGCTGTCTCAAGGCTATTGGTTCACCAAGACCCTATACACGCCGTCAGGCGCGCCGGGCTTCTGGCAGGAGCCCGTGGTGATAGACGTGATATGGCTCAGAATGCTGGGAGACCTCGTGGCCGGCGCCGGCTTCGCCGTAGTGATATTCGGAATGCTCGCCAGACTCCTGAAGAGGTAGAAACCCCGCAGGGGCCGGGGGTCGACAATTATTTTTATTACCCCAAAGAGGTGGGCCAGTGCGAAGGGCGGCGTACTTATTGATAGGGTTTGTGACCATGTGTTTCAACTCCCTTTATCAATATACCTGGAACTTGCTGGGGCCTCTCCTCGGGCGTGAGTTCGGGCTGGGCCCCGTCCTGGTGGCATCCGGCTTCTCGATCTACGTCGTGGCGTCGACCCTGGCCCAGCCCGTAGGAGGCGGGCTGGCCGACGTCAAAGGGCCTAGGGCCGTCGGGGTCGCGTCGGCCCTACTATCGGCGTTGGGCTTCATAGGCGCCGCGATAGCCCCCAATCTGGCGGCTCTGTACGCCGCGTGGGCTCTGGGCAGTATAGGCGAGGGCGTCCTGTACGGAGTGGCGTTCAACCTGGCCGTGAAGTGGTACCAAGAAAAGATGGGCCTCGCAACTGGCCTCGTCTCCCTGGGCTTCGGCCTCGGCTCGGCCGTGGCGAACCCCATAATAGCGCTGGCGGGTAGCTTCAGGGAGGTCGCGCTGGCGATAGGCGCCGTGGAGCTCGCCGTCCTGCCGGCGTTGATGGCCGTCGCCGATTACCCCCGCGGCCTATCCGGCAAGACGCCCATACAGGCAGCCAGAGACGCCAGGTTCTGGCTGCTCTATGCCTCCTACGCGTTGGGCTCGGTGCCTCTGCTGACGCTGGCCTCGTCGCTCCACCTAGTCAGCTCGGGCGCAGAGCTGGTATTGCTGGCGTCCATATACCCGCTGGCGGTGGGCATCGCGCGGCCCGTCCTCGGCAAGGTGGCGGACGTGTGGGGCGTCCTCAACACGATATACCTAGGGCTCGGCGCGTCCATGCTCGGCGTCGCGCTGTTCGCGCTGGGCCTAGACACGGCCGGCACTGTGCTCATAGGGCTCTTCGGCGGCTCCCTCATAGTCCTCTACCTCAACGCGTCGAGCAAGATATTCGGCGCCAGGTTCGCCACGGCCAACAACGGGGTGCTCTACACAGGGAAGGCGGTCGGCGGAGTTCTGGGAAGCCTCGCATTTAGCTACATCTACACGGCCGTCGGGGAAGGCGGCGCCATCGCCTTCGCCTTCACCGCCGCCGCGGCCGCCGCCCTACTCCTAACCGCACTGAGACTCCACAGCCGCGAAGAAATCAGATAGACCTAGATTGATAAATAATAAAACAACTTGATATCTATATATATTATTCTTGTAAGACACAGGTATCTTATTAGGACCCAAGGCATCATCCCCATGAGCCAAGAAGGCCCACTCCCAAGCTCGGAGGTAGCCAAAAAGACAGGAGCCACGATGGCCAAGATAGTGGTGTACGTCGTCGTGTACGTGGTCATATCGGCCGCCGTCCACTACGTCATGTCGACGCTGTTGCCCCAATTCGGCATAGCGGCCGCCAGCTACGAGGGCTACGTCCAGATACTGCTCGCATTGCTCTTCGGCTACTACATAGTGTCGGGAGTCGCCGAGTTCTTCTACTGGAGCATGAGGGCCAGGTACGACCACTCGGTGGCCGCGTCCGTGCGGAACATAATTAGGATAATAGGCATAGGCGCCATGCTCGCCGCGATTGCGGGCGGAGTAGCCGGCGGGGCGGCCGGCGTCGCCCTCGGCGGCTTCATAGGCCTCGTGGTAGGCTTCGCCTCGCAGCAAGTCCTAGGCCAGGCAGTCGCAGGCCTCTTCCTCCTGATAGCGAGGCCCTTCAAGATAAAGGACTCGGTCAACCTAGTCGGCGAAGACGGCGTAGTCGAGGACGTAAGCACTCTATTCACCACGGTGATAAAGAACGACGGCACGAAAGTACTAATACCGAACAACGCTATAATAGGCAACAAAATCTATCTAAAACCTAAACAACAATAATTTTATATTTTTAAACTATATAATATATATCTCTATAAGGCCCAGCGGCCGTACATGGGCGGGGACGGCGGCCGGGCCGCGAGCCACGACGCCTCTAGGCCGGCCGCGCCCCGTCCCAACCGCGACGCCTCAGACCGAGGGATCGGGCCGGATTTGCCCTTAGCGGTTCTCTCTTTTGACGAGTCGCACATAGGATGTGGCCGGCTATACTGCGGCCACGGCCTCTAGGGCCCTGGGGACCGCGGCGACGTCATAGCGGCCCTTGGGCTGCACGGTAGTGGTTATAATACGCCACCTCCGCGGCAGAGCCGCCGGTACTGATCCATGCGCGCAACAAGCCCCCTGAGCCGGCGTCCTTAAGGCGAAGGCCTGACGATGTTCGCCGCGTGGTTAGGCGGGTAGCCAGCCGTGTTCTGTCCTCACAAGTCCTCTCCTCTTGATGTACTCCTGCACTTTTTCCTTGACCTCCTCCAGCTTTCCCCAGTCGCCACATATGGGCTTCGCGTCCATCACGGCGTCTAGCACCACCATGGACCACTCCAGGACCTCCTTCAGCCTGTCCAGCGGTAGCCAGACCACCTGGCCGACCCCTCTGTGTTCCACCCGGTAGTCGCCGCTTTCGATCACCGCCAGCAGGTCCCAGTCGCTCAGCGGCGTGTAGTCGCCTCTGGCTCTGGAGCCGAAGAGGGCGACAGCAAGCGCCCCCCTGCAGAGCTCCTCTACGAGCTTGCGCGCCTCCTCCTCCCTGGCCTTTGCCACCTCACGCAAGGCCTCCAGCCACCTCTCGAACATATCCCCACACGGCGTCCATACACTTCACGGCCTCTTCCGCCTCCCATTTTCTGTATTCGTTGAGCCGCGCGTCTGGGTATCTTGCTTGTATGTAGTGCGTCTCCAGGGCCTCGGCGCATTTCATCACGTCCTCAGGCACGGGCTTCTCTAGCGTCTTCGCTAGATATGCCAACAGCTCCGATACAGCGTGCGTCAGCGGACGGGAGCCGGTTAGCTTAATCAACACGCCCCTTAGCAGAAACTCAGCGGCTTGTTGTGCGAAGAAGGCGGCCGAGTCGTATCTGCCGCTTCTTAGATCCTCCTCGGCGTAGTCCCTAAACCTCAACGCCTTTCTAATCCAGACCTCATAACCCACGAATTTATGAGACGACTAAAAGTAATTTACAGTCGTAGATACGGCGATGTGGTAACTAACGCCTCGCCCTTATCGTCCTTGACGCCAGAATCGGCGCCGAAACGGAGGAAGAACCAGACAGACCACTCGTCGGCGCGGCACAGTTTCTCCGTCTGTCCCCTACATTGGATATGCGCCATAATCCAAAGCAGATAACGGCCCAGCCGCCATACGGCTCAAAGACGGATACGACCCCCAAAGCCCTAGAAGCCATGACCGCAATCACACTAGCCGACCACGCCCTACGCGCAGGTCTCATTGGAAGAATCACCAAATTAATATAGCAACCAACGCATATATGTGGCACGTTTGCAACAGATTGCGGTAAGAAACTTCGGCCCCTTGACGGAGATCTCGACAGAGCCGGCAGACATAACGATCATAGTGGGCAGAAACAACACCGGAAAAACAGCCTTCTTAGAGGCAGTTGTGCTCCTCGCCGCGGCGCCGTCTAGGTTTAGGGATGCCCTAGATACCCCCGCGTTACCTAATATACTCTCAAGAAGATATCCATATATTGTAAATAAGACTAGCGAAAAACCCTACGCAGAAATAGAGGGAACCATAGATAAAGTTGATATAAAAATAAAGATATTTCAAGAACCTAGAGGCGATGAAGAGATTTGGGACATACTCGCGCATATCGACGAAATGATAGAGATACCGGACTCGATTCTTCGTCAATTATATGAAGAACATGGCGTCTTCAATAAATATTTTAAAACATTTGATTATTTTAGAGAAATTATTTTAAAAATTTCATACGATATCATAGCAAATATGATGCTAAAAAACCCTATAATTACAGTACATGCTGATAAGTCTTCACTCACACTTCCGCTTATGTCCTCCGATCCTTTCAGGTTTTCCACACCAGATATTGCTTATCAAATCGCGGAACGACTAGAAAGAATGATGAAGATTCCTAAGGATACCTTCACTCCAAGTCACAGATCTATTGTTGAGATCGCGCATGCAATTAGCCCATACATTACTGAAGCAGTACAAAAAGTGGGACAGAAGTTGGAAGAACTTCAGCTACCGGCTTCGCTTAAAGTAGCGGACTTCGTCACAAAAAGGATGTTGAAACCGGAAAACCTCGGGCCGCTGGAACAGATCCAACTAGTTGAGGAGATACGGAAAATCGTTAATTACGTGGTTGACATCCGCGAGGAACATGTCGTCTTACAGCACGAAAACCAGCGAGTAGCGGTGCCCCTAGAACTCATGGGATCCGGCTTCAGAGCTCTAATCGACATGCTGATACTGGCCGTGAAACGGGTCGACCTGGCAGTAATAGATGAGCCAGAGCTCCACATGCACCCCGGCTACCTGAGAAGAACCGCCGAGCTGATGCTAACCGCACCAACCCAATTCATCGCCGCAACGCAGTCGCTGGAATTTATCCGATACCTCCTTAAAAAGGCAAAAAGAAGAAACGACCTGCACCGCATCAAACTACTAAGGCTCTACCGCCTCCCCGAAGGCTACATAGACTACGAGGAGCTAAGCGGAGAAACAGCCTGGCTACACCTGACCAAGCTCAAAAACGACCTCAGAGGCCCATAATGCGTCAGAAGCCCACAATGCGGGCCCTAGTACTCTGTGAAGGCCAAAACGACTACCGCCTCCTTAGCAAACTCTTCCAAGGCCCAATAAAGACGCGACGTTATGCCCTTAACCAGAAGAGTGAGTTAATATGGATGATACATGAGGAGCCGCCGAGACATCTGCCCATTGTGGTAGAAAAAGGAGTTGGGAACCTAGATGAAAACCTGAAGATCCTCATAAGTCAGATGAGATCCATCCCCAGAGAAGCAACCGTGCTAATCCTCAGAGACACCGATATATACACAACTGACTATCTTTTCCAATACTACGGCAAAGAGATAATAGAAACACGTATTACAACGTCTTTTCCTACCCAATTTAGACCAACACATAGGTGCGAACCCCCCACAACTCTGAGCAACACATTTGCCGCATTTAGATGCGAAATCAACTACATGAGGAGCCGCCGCCTGGTGATCCACTTCTACCTAGTAACGCCGTCGCTGGAAGACCTCCTACATATAAACCCCACACAAGGCCCACAGGAGATAGAAGAGACGATCCAGCGGTTGCTGACAAGAGAAGATGTCCAAAAGCTCAGAGAAGACATGCTGAAAGCTCTACAGCTCACCTAAGCGGTCTGTATTCCTCTGCGGTGCAAATAAGTCGCACGTAGACGCCTTCGCCCTCCATATAAGCCTTCGGCTGGTCGTCGGAGATCTCGACGACGGACTCTATCTCGGCGTCGGCATCAAGCCCCAACAGCCTCGCCAGAGGGAACAAGTCGCCCAGCTTCCCCCTACCGCCCTTCGGGATCGGGGAAGAGACGTTTATACACGAGCCTCCTCCGCATGCCCAGCCGGCCCTGCCGCCGAACCTCCCCCTCAGGTCGCCGAGTTCGAAGATTTCGTGCTCCTCCTGCGTCGATGCAAACCTCGTCAAGTTGCCTGTTAACGTCTAAAACTGTATCCACGCCAAACGGCGTGATTGCAACGCTACAGGACGCCGACAAAAACCGTTTAAGAACACACGCCTGCGTCTCTAAGCCTTCGCCGTCTGGGCCGCCTTGGCCTCCTGCAGTATCTGCCGGTATCTCTCAGGGTCGAAGGGCCTCACGCTCACAGCCGCGCCATTGACCTCGGCCCTTATGGTCAGGGTCCGGCCCTGCTCCGTTATGGCCATCTCTATGACGCCATTCACCTTTTAGCTGAACCCCCCGCGACCTCGCATATCTCCGCTGTGTAGGTGGCGGCGCCGTTTACCTCGCCCAGAAGCTTAGAAAGCAACTCCGGCCCCATGTATCTCTTCTCCTCATACAAGACGCCAGTGTAGCCGAGGTGGGTGCAACGGCCCTTCTCCACCCGGGTCGCGTTGACGCCGCGGAGAAAGACGTACATCGCGCCGTCGGTCGCCACGGTCTCCGCCGCGCAGAAGCCCGGTATACACCTCACTACATACGTCAAGTTGCCTTCCGTGGCGTATTTATATATCGTCTCGACAACCGAGCCAGACGAGTCGCTCGCCACAGTCCAGCCGAAGCTGTAGTTCCCCAGAGGCCCGACCCCGATTACCTCCCACCCAGTTATCTTCACCGGCGCGTCGCCGACATATAGCATCATGGTTCCGGTATAGTTAACCTCGTGGTTCCTGGCCCCGAACTGGGGCTACGAGGCGACGGGCTGTTGGGCAGTAGACGTCGACGTAGCGGTCGGACCCGGAGTTGCGGTCTGCGACGTCGACGTAGCCGTCTGACTTGCGGCTGTCGTGGTCTGCAGCGCCGGCGTCTGGGCGGTCGTGGGCGTTGGGGGATGTAGGCGTCTGTGTGGGTGTCGGAGTTCCCGCGTGCTGAGGTGTCGTAGTTGCGGAGGTGGAGGTCCCCGCCGCGCCTCTCCCCTGCTGGGAGATGTAGACGAAATACAGCCCGGCCGCCGCCACAAACACCACAACTAAAACCCACACAACACTACTCATAACACGGAGGGAGCCCGCCCTTAAAAGTTTCTCCCCACGGACCTGCCTAGAGGCTGATCGAAAAGGCAAGCCATCCCGTCTTTCGGAGGAGCCGCCTTGTGTCAATACCAGCCCCCAGGTCAAACAAGAGCCCGGTCGACATGATAAACACCACGACCGCCAAACCCTACGAACTCAGCTCATACCTAAAACCTGCGCGCATAACAGAACGCCGTTAACGCGAAACATCGAGGTGGTCGGTGCGTGAGCGGTGGGACTTGGGGGACCCTCTGAACGCAGAGGCGTAGCGGCCGGCGCCGCCGTATATGGGCTGGAGCACAGGCGTGGGGATCTCGACGAACCCCCGCCTCCACATCGCCTCCCTAAGCACTTGTATGAACCGGGCCCTAGCCGCGACCCGCCACCTAAGCTGCAGGTCAAGCACCATCGCCACCGAGCGGTACCGCATGTAAAATGGCGAATCCCTATCCACCTCGCCCCACTCCGGAGGCGGCTGGACTGCCTTAGCCAGAAGCGCGACCGAGACGGCCTTAACTGCGTAGTCCCCCTCTGCGTCTTCACCACCGGCCCCTCAACCCCCACGTAATCCCCACGCCATATGCGCTCCAAGATGGGGAGCCTGGGATCGGCCGTCACCTGGAACCTCGCCCCGTCTTCGTAGAGGTCGATAAACACCACGTTGGGGCCTCGCTGCGCCTACCTTAGCAGGCCCGCGCCTTGGACCGCCCGGCCACCCCGCTGGGAGGTGTTAAGACTACGGTTTCTTCGCTTTAAGAGGGGCGCCTGTCCATAATAATAGAATTGCATGGCGCTGGGGGTGGGATTCCCTCGGTCCCGCGTCGGCGTGTCGAGGTAATCACCGCCTGGGTGGGGGGATGCGCCTTCCGCGAGACCCGCCTAGAGGTCCCGAATTCAGCCTCGTTAGCCGTCTGCACGCGGTAGATCCGCAACAAGCCAGAGCGGTCGCATTTTTCATATAGTTACGATTCTCGGAAATATTGAAAATAACTCTAGAAAAAGTCGAACGTAAAAATAAAATTGGGATTGCCGGTTGGAATGTGGCCAATCCCAGGTTGGCGGCCTACGTCTTGGCCGTGGCGTTGATAACTGCCCTGGCCGGAGCCGCCGTCGTGGGGGGTGGCCCCCGGCGGGGGGATCCGACGTGGCGGTGCTCGTGGAGGGGGATTTCGAAATCCCGCCCCTTGCGTATTACGACGGGCGGGACTTCAAGCCTGTGCACGTGGCCTACGTGGGGGAGTGGGACAGGTCGTATTGGGTCGAGGCCAACGCCGCGGTCGACATACCCACGTGGAGTTTCAAAAAGGCCGTGATATACCTCCCGCGGGAGGCGCTGGGGGCGAAGGCGCCTCCGGACGCCGGAGGCGGAATCCTGCGAATCCACCTCAACGGAACTGTCGTGGAACTCGTCGAGGCGCCGCCGGACGTGGTGGCCACATACAGCTACCTCAAGCCGGACGCCAAACCCACAGCCCCCAAAGCCGCAGCCGAATGGACAAAGCCGCCCGCCGGAAAACCTCTAGGTAAGGAGGTAGGAGAAGGCCGCCAACTCTCTCCACACCAATACGCCCAATCTACGCCGGTTTCCCCGGACGGGGCTTTTATCTACCGGCAGTACACCGGCTGGATAAATGCAGACAACGAGGTCTGCCTCAACGTATTGATGCCGGATTCTTCTGCCTTCGTCATACTAGAGAATCCTACTGTGGCTTCTGTGGGCTACAACGCGACGTATGTGTGGAGGACTGCTTGGTATGTCTACACGAGTAGCTACGGCCTCGGCGCCGTTGTCGGGAGGGGGATCGTGAAGGTGTGGGCTGTGGATCCGGCCACCTTGGACAAGAGGGGCTTGCTGGGGCAGTGGGCCGTAGATTTGAGGAACGGATACGCCACATACACGACCTCCATCCCCCTCAGCTGGCCCAACCAGTTTATCGGAATGGAGCTGTGCTTCGTGCCGTATTACAGCGGAGACTACGTCGTAGGCGCCAACGCAACCCTAGGGTTTAGAAAAAACGCAATACCCGCCGCAGGCGGCGCCTACTTCCTAGGCATCGGGCCCGCGGACAGATCGCAAAACGTCGGGGGCGCTGTCTATTACTACCTACTAAATCCCCCTATGAGGAATCTAATATTCGGCCCGTTTTCTGTGGCAGACGGCTACTACGCCCAGACGCTCAACCTCGACATGACTGTGTACGTGCCTTGGAGCGCGCCTCCATGCCCCACCTTGACAGTCACGACCTACGTGGGAGAGTTCGGCCACATCCGTCTAGACTCCGCCTCCTTCTCCGCCTCTAGCTACAACAACGGCGCATGTATATACGAGGTGCAGAGGTCGGCGACGTTAAGCCCAGACGCAGTGGGGCTTTGGTACGACGAGGCCAGGGCCAGAGATAAGGCTGTCGCGATAAAAGTCTCCTTCAGCCTCCCGGCCTCCGAGGTGAAAATATACAGAACCGACATATCCGGCCGCAGATTCGCCGAAAACTACATAGACAAAAATGTAAATAAATGGCTATATCTTGTTTTAAGAGGTTTCTTCTCCCAGACTCTAAGAGCATGCACCGCTGCTAGTTTGCCCCAGGTGAACTATACGGCGGCGTTGATAAACATAGCGACATACAGCGCGGCCAGTGGGATTGTAGCCGATTTCCTCGCCGTGGAGTCTCCGAGTGATTACGGAATTAAGGGAGTGTGGTTTAGAGGTAAGCCTGCAAAGGCTTACGCATGGCCTGTCGTTGTGTATGCCAAGGGAGACAAGTTTGAGGAGCTCCGAGCGTTGCGCGTCAACGTGTATATCAAGTGGGATAAATCTGTCGAGGGGGGTGAATATGGGGGGTTTCGGTGGTTGCCTATCAACGTCTGGAGAGATATATTTGAGGAGCCTTGGTGGATGACGTGGGCCTTCAAGTTGTCTCAAGCCGTGAAGGCAGTGCTGGACTTTTTCGGCTTGATATCCGGCCCGCTGGGTTGGTTTATCGATAGGGTGTTCGATCTGCGGGACTTGTTGCATCCAGCCATGACGATGTCCATCACCAAGGAGTACGTGGAGGTCTATTGGCGCTCCGGCATATTCGACAAATTTTACCAAGTGGCGTTTGAGACGGGCGGCTCTACAAGAGACAGAGTCATAGAGATCGTCGACGTCAGAGTGGGGACTGATTCTGCACACCTATGCATGCGGTCGCCCATCACCTCGCCGATGCCCGCGGTAGATCCCAACGCGTTCTTTGATCTGCAATATCTGCGGCATTGGGTCTTTGGCATGAGGGTGACAGATGATGTCGCGTTTGTGGAGAGGTGATGTTGTCTCGTTTTTGTGAACAAATGAGGGTGGGTTTTTCTTTGCCTTTTCTTTTTCTCGTCTTGTCTCCTGTCGTTCTTTCTTTTCCGTATTTTGTGTATGGCTTTTTTGTGGGTTTGGATTTGTGGTGGGGGTTTAGGTTGTGGGTTGGGTTTATGGGTTTTGGGTATTATGTGTTTTTGTTGTTGCAGATTGCCTACTACGCCTGTAGGCTTCCGCTTGTCTACGTGGCGGCGGGGGGCGCGGTGTTTTTGTTGTTCTTTCTCTCCATGACGGCGCCTGGGCTTGTGGCGTTGGCGTTAGTTGGATTTTTCGTGGCTGTGGCCTTGGCCTTGCTCTTCGGGGTGCGGAGCGGCGTCTTCCACGGCAGCTGGCTCGTGGCGGTTGTGTGGATCTTCCTGTGGAACATAGTGGGCGGCCTTCTGTCCATGCCCGCGCGGCTGGTATTCGGGGCAGGCGAGATATGGCTCTGGTGGGAACAGCCCCCCACACATCCCGTATACGCCCTGGCGGTGGGAGCCGCCGGAGCCGCATCCACGTCGATACTCGGCAGATCGAAGACGTTAGTCAAGCGTATATGCCAAGCCGCCCCGCCGTGCCACATGTAGGGGGGACGGGCGCTGGGCGGAGGAGGCAAGGTCCCGCCGGTGTGGCGGCTGACCGCGTGGCCGGGGTATACGCAGTGGTCGTTGACGCCTGCGTCGTCGGGTTCCCGCTTCCATACAAAACGACGTGGTGAGAAGCGGCGTGGGGTTTAGGAGGTGCGCCGGCGGTGGCGGAGCGTGGTTGAGAGACCACGTCTCGAGGCTATGCGCCTCACATATCAAAGCCAGGAGACCTGCCGAGGTCTCCCTAGGCAAGATGCGCGCATCGCTGTACACGCGATGCCGCGGCTTCCGACTGGGAGCTCATGAGGAGAACAAGAAGCTTGGGAGCTCCTTACGAGGTTGTCAACGGCGTCTCTCTCCTCGACGCAGCCCTCGCCGCAACAGGTGGCGTATCCCGTGCGGAGAATGTGACAGTGGGCGCCTGAGAGGGAGTTGTCCAGCTCGTTATCCAGCCGCCAGCTGGCGCGGACGTGGTACAGCCGGTCGAAGTAAGAGCGAGAACTGCCGATAAGCGCCCGTTTATATTCATGTCAACGGCCAGCGGCGGACAGCCACAGCCCATCGGGCTTGTCGTGAAATATAGGCTGTGTGTCGTCCAGCTATTCCCTCTGATAGAAGTAGGGACTTGGCACAACTGGAGAATTGGTTAGAGGCCATGAATTTAAGCCGCGTCGCGTCTAAAAATACGGCGATTTACACTACGGTGCCGGTCGCCTTGCAGAAGGCGTAGATAACCCTATCCACGCCCAGCGCCTCGACCTCCGGCACCTCCTCCCCCTCCACTTTTATAAAGTCTAGCCTTCTCTTAGCGATTTCGCAAGGCACCGCCAGCCGCTGGGGTAGGGAGCTGCAGTTGGCCGTTGACACGAGATGTTTAACGCCGGCCGCCAGCCTCCGGGCGGAGGGTGGGAGCTTTTCGACAGGCGTTATGAGGATCAGATCGAGTACGTGTTCTAGAAAGGCGCCGCTCCGCAGTGCCTCTCTTGCAGCCTTCTCGAGAAACGTGGGATCCCCCGTCTCGACGTATTTTACAATCAAGTCATACATGTACAAGTCTGTAAAAGGTTTCAAATTTATCTCTAACCTTCAGCTCCGAAGCGATCCTCCTGGCCCTTTCCCAATCGACTCTGTCTTTTACCAGCCTAAACCTAGCCACGTCTACGTCCCTAGGGCCGTCTGGCCTAGTGGCCTGGAGCACCGCGTATGCCTCTAGGCTAAGCGTCCAGTACTCGACGCAGTCGCGTTTCACTAAGGCCACCTCGTTAAAGAGGGGCGTTTCTGAAATCTTGCCTAGGTGAGTTCTCGACATAACCTCCACAGAGACGGCGCCCACCTCTACCGGAACAAAGAAATGGAAAATTACGTTGTCGCCTTTTCTAAAGACCTCGTACCTCTCCTCGCCGAGGCCAAGCGCCTCTGCAATTATGCGGGATAGAAACATCGGATTGAATGCTTCTATGAATATATCTATGTCTTTTGAGGGGAGCGCTAGGCCGAGAGTTACATAGAAAACTTGAGAACCTCCAACCACTGCGTTGTGGTGCCTAGCCAAGGCGGGGTAGACCTTTTTCAACACCTCAACCCAGACCGGAACCACGAATATGCCCCACCACTTTTAAACATAATAATGCTTGGAATATCTTTACCCGCATCTCTTGGACAGTTGCCGTATATTGATAATAGCCAGAAGTGGGGAGAGACAAAAGTTTGTTTTTAAAGGCTTGTGTGCCCGGGGGCGGGCGCTTTGCGCGCGGCGTAACAGCGCCACTATATCGCGTTGAGAAACAACGCAGTATAAATCGCCGGTTTTATCCAGGACGCGCCCTACGGCGTTTCTCCATTTCCCCGCGGCGAGCTCTACCGGGTCGTCAGTATATACACCAGGCCTGTGGTGGTGGCCGCCTCTCCTGCGGCGGCTGTCAACGAGGCTTTCCAGGCGAGCGCTCTCACCACGTCGCGTTCAGACACCACCCCCACGGGTTTACTTGGCTAGGGAAACGTCGTAATTGTACATTTACAACGACGTAGCTAACGCCAAGCGCCGGGCCTCCGGCAGGCCCGCGGGGAGCGCAGTCGGGGCCTCCTTCTCGGCTGGCGAATTCCCAAGAGACGCTAGCGGCTCTGCGCTGTGGACGAAAGGCGACGTCACGGCGTTGTCACCTTCAGAAGTAGTCCGAGGATTCTAGCGGCTTCCCCTATGTCGAAATCATCGTCTCTCGTAGCCAGCTCCCCGCCGCGGTTTATCGCTACGGCCGCCACTAGTAGTGGGAGTTTAGAGCGGTGTGCGGATTTAAGCCCTACGTCTTGACCCGCCTCATTGACTGTAGAAAGGCATGTGAACCCTTGGATCAGAAAATCCCGTGGTGTGGCGGAGCCTACCTTGACTAGTTAAGAAACGCCGGCTTTACAGAGAGCGAGGTTGAGGCGGTTATGTGGCGTAACGCCTATTGAAGTGGCGGGGAGCGTGGGGAAGGTTTAAATCTTTTCCCCGTGGTTATTGACGTGCTCTCTCTTTCAAAGCCTTGGGCGGATTTAGAGAAGTACCGGCGAGACCGCCTAAAGGAGGCTTTGTACGAGGCGGAGCTCGCAGAGGAGTTTTTGAAAAACGGCGTTATTCGAAGCGCCGCCGGCAAGGCATTTCAAGCGGTCAAGGCCTATTTGGCGGCTGTAGCCGCGGCGCAGAGGGATAAGGTGGTCGCCGCCTTCCCGGGCAGGCGCAGGCTGAGCCCCACTAAAGTCGTGGAGAGAGGGGAGTGGGTTATCGCCGTGATGCCGACGTCTAGGATGCGAGAGGTGGCGGCCATAATTGGCGATAGAGACCTACGGCTAATGGTCGAGCTGGCCTTGAACCTGCACGAGTTCCAATACAACGGCCTTGACGGAGACGCCGAGGTGTCTAGATACGCCAGCGAGGAGATGGTGAGGAGAGACGTAGAAGACGTGGTGGCCTACATCAAAAGAGCGGCGTCTGGCCAGCAATCTTAACGCGCTCCCCCAAGGCCCTACCTCCTCCCACGGCGCACTGAGCCAGACACCTCTCAACTATCTACTTAGCGCCAGATATCAAGCGCCGCTCGATAAGCCTCTTCCTCACCTCCTCAGCGCATATCTCGACTCGGCAATCGGCACCAGAGCCCTCAGGGTGCTGCGTAGAGGCACAGCCTCCGGCTCCGCCACAACCCCCTTGGCCGCGAGGAGATCAATCAAGGCGTGTTGGTAGCCGTAGAAAGCCATTTCAAACCCCACAAAACCCCGTTCGTGGCCGCCAACACCGCGAGCCGTCTATTGCCTAGCCAGTACCTGTTGTTGAGGAGCGAGGGGATGTCGACTATGGCGGAGGCTATGCCGACCCAGCGGGCCGCCTCGACCTCCTGGGCGTACGTGGAGAAAGTCTGGAGAGCGCCATTTATAAAATGCCGGAGTAGAGATTGTACAAAACGATAATTGACATGCGGTAAACAGCTCGACGTATCTGGCGAGGCCCATGCCGCAATATCTCACCACATTTCGCAGAAGCTACGGGCTTCTCCAGCATCTAAACGCTACTAAACGAGACAGGTAACAAAAAGCTACGATGTCCTCTACGTCGTGGCGGAGGGAGGCGGTCCCCCCAAGCCTTCGTTAAGAAGCTCTTCTAATACAAGGGCGTAGGCACTGGCCTCAATCCTCTCAAGCGGCCATTTTCTGACGACCTCCAGCCTCCAATCGCTATAGCAACGCCTCGTGAGCGGGGAGTAGAAGCCGCAGTCCCTAGGGAGGAACTCGCCGATCACAGGCGGGCCTTCGGCCACTCTCGCATCCCCTCTATACGGCGCAGTTATTTTGAGGTACCCCACCTCTCCCCTCTCGCCGCCGGTGTGCACAAAGACGCCTTCATATAGGCCGTCGTCTCCCAGGAAAATCCACTTGTCCCCCCAAACCCCCAGGATCAGGTTAAGCGCGTAGTCGACGCCGCGGGAGGACTTCAACAAAAGAAAATCGCCGGAGAAAACCCCAAACTCCTCACCCACGTGAACACCCCCGCCGGGGATGTAGACGGGCTCGGCTATGTGCCCGCCGTCGAGGCCGTACAGCCTGAGAACAGATCGCGTGTAGTAGGCCGGGTACCCCTCCGGAAACTCCAAAACCCTCACCGCGCCCATAGGCGTCAGCCCCACGCCGCCTCTCACCAGCCTAACGGGGCGCCGGCCCTCAGCAATCGCAGGAGGCCACAGATGCCTACATCTAAACGCGCCGGGCGCCTCCCCGATAAGGAAGCCTAGAAACTCCGGCCGCTCCACTAGAGAGCGGAGAGAGACTACAGGCGTATAGACAACGCCGTCGGCCTCCACGGCGAGGCACTCCGCCCTCGCAAGCGGAGCGGCCGCGTAGAGCGGGGGGTCGCCGCCCCAGCTGTGCGCAGCCCAGATCGTACACTCGGAAATCCCAACGGCGATTCTAGACGGCCTCTCGAAAACCTGCCAGGCCCCCGGCCCCTCCAGCGCTGTGGAAGAGACGGCGAATTCTTCCCAGCCCACCAACAGACCCTCAAGCGCCCTCCTCATTTCGGCAGAGGCAGTGCTTGTACATAGGCCTCCACCAGCTCCTGCATATCTGCCACACTCCCAATCTTCTCCACAGAGCCGAAAGCGGCAACGGCGTCGTCGAAAACTCTGCCGAGGAAGGACTTGTCAGCGAGACTTCCCAGCGTGACTTCTGCGTCGTAGATCACGGCCCTCCCGCCGCGGAAAAGCACGATGACAAACACCACCTTCGTGTCTTTGCCAGACAGCTCCGGCATCGTAAACACCGGGCTGAAGGCAAAGGCGCTCGCCACGCCCCCGCCGCCGGCCCCAGCCCCCGCGAAGGCCGCCACGACAGAGACAAGAGAGGCGGAGGCCCTAGAGGGGCCGACGTCCTTAATGAAGGCGAGGAGGCGTTGGGCCCGGTCGGCGACGGCCAGAAACTCCGACTTCAGAGCTAGATAGTCTAGGTCTCCTTCCGGCGGCGGGTACTTCGACAGCCTGTCCAAGTTCTTCACCTCCACCCACAGAAGCCTCCCGGTAGGCAACACGCCGAGGAGGTCGGGCCTGGGGCCAGTCCCCACGTATATCTGAAGCCCCTTGCTGCTGGGCTCCAGCCCAGCCAGCGCGCCGTAGGAGCCGGCGGTCACGTCCCCAAAGCCAGTCGGCAGGCCCACCTCGAAGCCGAGCATGCGCGGATCGGCGCCGAGGAGTCCAGAGATCACAGGGCCCATGAGGTACTTCACCCCAGTCTCTCTCATATCCACAAGCCCATCGACCGCAGAGGAGTCAAAATCCATAACATGAGTTCTAAACGCCACGCCGCCAAGAGAGACGTCGTTGCCCCTATATACGATCCCCTTAGAGGCGCGGCCCACAGCAGCCGCCACAAACGCATCGTTATACCCCACAACCACCGTCTTGCCCCTTGACGAAATCCTAGCGGCTAGTAAATGCTCCTCCTCCCTAGCGTCGTAAAGCCGCAACAGCTCCCACACGTACTCTCCCACAGACACAGTTAAAGACTTTTCCACAGACAAAGCCGATCTCGAAAACATCCTTAATACTCCCCTCTCAGAGCCTATATAGTACAGCCTCAGCGAGCCGCCTTGATCAACACCAATTTTTCTCTTGCCCACAAATACAAACTGATAACTCCCACCGACGCGCTTAAGCAGATCCTCCGATGTAAATATCGGCCCAGGCGTCTTGTAGTCGAAGGCCGCCAACGCCGCGAGCTGTCTATAGCCTAGCCAGTGTTTGTTGTTTAGAAGCGACGCGACGTCGACAAAGGAGGAGGCTATGCCGACCCAGCGGGCCGCCTCGACCTCCTGGGCGTACGTGGAGAAGGCTTGGAGGGCCCCCGCCACGAAGCAGTCGGCGTATTCGCCGTATTCAGAGGCCGCCGCGTAGAGCTCCTCGGCGAAGGAGGCCGACAAGTTCAGCGGCTCGCCGAGGTAGAGCATCACGGCGCCGCCCCCCGCCAGGACAGCCGCAAGAGGCCTAACCCTCGCCGCCGCGGGGCCGGCCGCCAGGAGGGCCGCGTCCGCCACCTCCCCCCAAGGCGCTCTGCCGGACGACACGTCGAGATAGGCATCCCAGCCCAGCAAAACGCCGTGGGCCAACAAGTCGGCGTAGGCGACGGCCCTCCCAGCCGCGGCCAGCCTCCCGGCGAGCCTAACCGCAGAGGAGGACGCCTTAGCCGCCGACTCGCCCAGCCTCACCCCAAGAAGGGAGCCCCCCGTGGCGAAGAGGGAGTAGGCCCCCGCCGCGACGTCCGCCTCCGTCGCGACGCCGGCCAGGCCCAGCCTAGAGGCCGCCCACATCCGCCCAGCCCCCCGCGCCGAGAGACAGCGGTCCCGCCACACGGCGCCCGCCACCCGCTCCCCCAGCCCCCACAAGAAGTTGAGGACAGAGCCGTTCTGCGTGGCCAACCTATCCCGCACGTAGAAGGACGAGCCGCCCCACGAGGCCGACCCGTTCAAAACCCGCAGCCTATACGACAACACGTAGAAGCCTCCCTCCCCCGCCGAGCCGTAGAGGTAGAAATCCCTGGCGGAGCGAGGCGGGACCGCCACGTCGAAACTCATCACGGGAGGCCCCTTGGGGGACCCCGCGCCGGATTTGTTGGACAGATGGACCTCGACGGCCCAACGCACCGTGGCGTTGCTGGGGTTCACCAAGAGGAGGCGGCCCTGGCCCCCCAGCTGGACGTCGACGACGAGAGGCACCACGTAGGTCAAATCGGGCTGGAGGCGGAAGACGACAGAGCCGAACCTCCTCTCCACAGACGTGACGTTGTAGCCGAAAGGCCTCACGAGGAGTGAAGCCTCCCCGGCGTCGAGCCCGAAGACAGCCGCGAAGGCCAAAGCCTCTTGAAGAGCAGGAGGTCCGCAGGAGGAGTCGACGACGTCCTGAGAAATAGAGACGCCCGGCCGGGAAGGCCAGTGGAAGGCGTAGGTGAGTCGCTGGCCCGCCAGGACTCCGGCCCTCCACAAGGCGCAGGCAACCCGCTGAGGCGACACATCCGCCAACACAAGCTGGCCGTCGGAGACGGTAACTCTGACGGTCTGCTGAGCCCAGGCGTCCACGAGGACTATGTAGTAGACGCCGGGCGAGAGAACCCCCGACACCGAACAGACCTGCCCCCCGCCTGTGGAGCACTCCATCGCCGAAAAGCCCTTGTCGGACACCACGTAGGCCATAGTCCGCGGAAGCTGGTAGGACCACCAGCCAGAAATACTCAACGAGGCGTGTTTATCCAACACGACGGCGACGACGTAGAACCCCATCGCAGAGGGGTCGCCGGAAGTGTCGAAGACGATCGAGGTCGAGTTCATCGAGAGGAAACGCCCCTCGGGGTTGGGGTAGGGACACGTACCGACGTCGCAGTGGACGAACTCGCCCCAGAAGACGTTGTAAGCCGATACGAAGACAGCGAGCAGAACCAACAACAGCAACAAAAACCTCATACCGAGAACAAGCTAAAATATTTAAACATTACGCCGAAAACCCCAACGACACAACACTACAGCCCCAACATGCGGCCCCCTACGCCGAACCCCTTCCGACGCCCGCCGCCTCAACGCCGCACGTCCCACGCAACCCAGAAACACGCCGACGTAACCCACACGCCGCAACCGAGACTTACGCGGCATAGGCATTTTTAACCCCAACCTCCGGGAAGACGTGGTGGAGGTGGTTGTGGGCGTGGTGAAGAGCGGCGGCAGATACGCCAGGGCGGAGCTCGTGATTAAGGCTGGGGGGCGGCAGGCTAAGTTCAGCGTGGAGATGAGCTACACAGTGAAGATCCAGTTCAACTCCTCCAACCGCGAGGCGGCGGAGGAGGCAGCCGCCGTGTTGAAAGAGGCGGGGGTAGAGGCCGAGCTGAAGAACTACTGGGACAAGTCAGTCAACAGAGAAAAGTGGTACGTAAAAGCCTCCATAGACAAACTAGCCGCCGCCCGGAAAGAGCTCAGAGAAGCCATCGCCCAGGTCGTACGGCAGGCGGAGGAGGCGGGGCTCCTCAGCCGCGAAAAAGCCCAGAGCTGGCTACAGAAACTGCTGAGGATGCGCTTCTCGGCGTTGCTGGACTCCAGAGGCGCCTTGAGGGTAATGTACAAATCCACAAGCCCCCTCGCCGTGGAATACGCGGCTGAACGCCTACAGAGGCTCGGCCTCAGACCAGGCGTGCACTACAGAGCCAAGAAGCCCCAGGGGGGCGGAAGAGGCTGGGTGGCCATAACCCCAGAGGGCCTCAGACACCTCGCCTACCTCGCCGCCCAAGCCCAAGACGAGCAGATCCGCGCGGAGGCAACCCAACTACTGCAACAGGTGGAGGAGGCGGCGGAGGGCGAGGCCCGCCGCAGGCTAGAAGAAGAGATAGAAGCCGGCAGAGGCCGCGGCGCGGCGAAACTCGCCGGCTTTAAGACAGGCGACGCAACGATCCACGAAGCCAGGGCGTGGATAGAAAAAGAACAGCTACGCATCTGGATAAGAGCCGAGGTAGGCGGCACGCCGCTCCAGAAGACGATCACCTTCACCCGCGGCGCCAGAGGCGAAGTCAGAGGCTACGCATACGCCCACGCCGACGCGCCCGGCGGACGCGCCGCAGACGCCCACAGGGCGAAGACCCTGATAATAGCCGTCACGGGCCACGAGCCCACGATCGTGGAGAGGCGGGACGGCGCCATCATGCTGAAGCTCACACGGCGCCACCTAGAAGCCCTCATGAAATACGCCGAAATACACCAGGAAGCCGAGAGGTGGCTACAGGAAACCAAGGAGGGAGCCCCCGCCTCCTAAAACATCCGCGGCCCAGCGAGCCGCCGCGGAGGGGCTACCGCCGGGCGCTGGAGAAAAGCCTCCTGAAGGCGCGAGCCATCTTGGGGCAGTTCGCCAGATCTGCCGGCGTCTTGCCTTGGTTGTTTCTGGCGTTTGGATCTGCGCCGTGTTTGAGGAGGAGAGAAGCCGTGGCGAAGGCGCACCTGGCGGCTGCGTAGTGAAGCGGGGTGTTGCCGTCCTTGTCGCCGGCGTTTACGTCGGCGCCGTGCTTCACGAGAATAGAGACAACGGCGTAGTTGCCCGAGCCGATCGTATGCTCGGCCCCGCGCGCCGCAATGTGAAGCGGCGTCTCGCCCCTTGCGTTTCTCGCATTGGGGTCCGCGCCGTGTTTGAGGAGCAGAAGCGCAACCTGCGGAAACATACGCCGAGCCGCTATGTGAAGCGGCGTGTTGCCCTCCGCATCCCTGGCGTTTGGATCCGCGCCGGCCTTCAGCAGGTGCTCCGCGGCGGACTCATCGCCGCACCAGGCGGCGGCGTGGAGGAGGGTGAGCCCGTTTACATCTCTCATGTTGGGATCCACGCCGCGGCTGAGCAGAAGCCCCACGGCCTTCCCCCAGATGCAGTACTCCCGCAGATCCTGCAGCCGCAGCTCCTCCGGCAACGGGAGGCCCACCAGCTTAAACGCCGCCCTGCGCACCACTTGAGCCGGAAACCGCCTCCGCAGTACGGAGGCGACCTCGCCGCATCCGGCGTAGGCGGCGTCCCTCAAAACGTACTCAACAGAAGGGGCGTCCGCCTTGAGGGCCCAGGCGATGTACGGCCAGCACCTCCGCCTTGTCTTCGTTTCGAAGTCCAGCCTCCATAGACATTCCGCCTTTCTGGCGGCTTCTGCCTCGCCCACGCGATGCAGTAGCAACTCCAGCACGTCTAGGGCGCACCGCCACGCCGCAAGGTCGAGCGGCGTCTTGCCGCGCTCGTCCTTCGCGTTTGGGTCGGCTCCGCGGCTCAGCAGAAGCTCCGCCACTGCTTTATGGTTCCTCGCAGAGGCGTAGTGAAGAGGGGCGCGGCCAAAGACGTCTCTGACGTTGGGATCCGCGCCGGACTTCAGAAGACTCTCGACCTCCTCCGCGTCGCCCCTCAGCGCCGCTATGTGGAGCGGCGTCAGGCAGAGCGCCTCCGCCGACTCCCCATCCACCTCGGCGCCGTAGTCCAGCAGAAGCTTTACGGCATCACTATGTCTGTGAGCAACGGCGTAGTGGAGCGGCGTTTTGCCGTCTTTGTCCCGCGCGTTGGGATCCGCGCCGGCTTCTAGGAGGGGCTCTAGGCCTCTTCCCTCAGCGGCGGCGTGGTGTAGGGGCGTCCTGCCGAGGCGGTCGCGGACGTTGGGGTCGCCGCCGAATTCAAGAAGCCACGGCTGTTTGTAGTAGTCGTGTTTGTATATTCGGTGGAGCGGCGTCTCGCAGCCTCTGTAGCACATAGACAAGACGCCGCGCTCCGCAAAAAGCTTCATGATGCCCCTCTGCCCCAGGACCCTTCGGCCGTCGTAATACTCCTCGTCCGTCGTGTCGAACCAAGGCACCTCGTCGAAAGCCTCCAGATCCGCCTCCGCGCCGTGTCTAAGCAACAGCGCCACGGCGTCGTATCCGCAGTGCCGCGCGGCGTAGTGCAACGGAGTCTTGCCCTCTTTGTCGCGTATGTTGGGGTCCGCGCCGTGCTTAAGCAGAAGCTCGGCGACCTTCACGTTGCACCGCCAATCCCCCTCGGGGGCCCAGAAGGCGTAGTGAAGAGGAGTTCTGCCGGATATGTCCTGCTCGTTGGGGTCGGCGCCTTGTTTCAGGAGCTCCTCCGCCAGATGCAAGTCGCCTATAAGCGCCGCCTCTCTAAGGGTCACCTCGGCGCCGCGGTCGAGGAGGAGGTACAACACGTCTACGTGGCTCCCCTCAGCTGCGTAAAACGCGGGCGTGCGGAGGAAATCATCTTTTACCTCTGGATGAGCGCCGTGGTCGAGCAAGACGGCGACTTCGTCTACGTAGCCGTCTATGGCATACTTAATGATGGCCGCCTCGCCGCCCGGGCTCGCCACGTCTGGATACGCGCCGCGGCTGACCAAAATCTCCAGCAAATCGACGTGAATATCGACACGATGCAGAGGCGTCCACCCGCCCCGATCAACCACGTTGGGGTCAGCCCCGTGGTCGAGAAGTAGCCCGGCAACATCAGCACATCTTGCACGAGCCGCCACGTGGAGCGGAGTTCTGCCGTCTGCGCCTCTGGCGTTTGGGTCTGCGCCGTGGGCGAGAAGCGCCTTTGCGGCGTTCGGCCTGCAGAGCTCTGCGGCTATGTGAAGCGCCGTGCGGCCCAGCGGATCTCTCACGCCGGGGTCTGCGCCCTGCTTCAGAAGCTCCGCCACGGCCTCCGCGTCGTCTGCCGCGGCGGCGCAGAGGAGCGGGTGAAGGACCCCCCTCCTACACAGATACTCCACGCCGCCTCCGCCGCACCCCCGCAGAAGAACCCCAGCAACTGCAGAGACGTCCGGAAAGAGGTCAAGCACGTCGAAGCGGCAACGCCCAGCCGCCTCCGCGGCGGCTTCGGCATCCGGCGCCGCGCCGGCCGCCAGGAGCATCTTCACCACCTCCACACAGCCGTCGGCGGCGTAGCTGAGGGGAGTCCCGCCTTTGGCATCCCGGGCGTTGGGATCCGCGCCGTGTCTGAGGAGGACAGCCGCAACATCAGCCACGCCGCTTTCCACAGCCTTGTGCAGAGGCGTGTCGCCGGCGGGGTCCTTAACGTTGGGGTCCGCGCCGTGCTTAAGCAGAAGCTCGACCAGCGCGGCATCTCTCACCGACACAGCAACGTGGAGAGACGTCTCTCCGTCTGCGTCCCTGGCATTTGGGTCTGCGCCGTGTCTGAGCAGAAGCTCCGCCACGGCTCTGCAGCCGCCCGAAACCGCCTTGTAGAGGGGGTTGCCTTTGTTTACGTCCGTTCCATGTCTAAGGAGGAGCTCGGCGACCTCGACGCAACAGCTCCCCGCGGCGCGCTCAAGCGGGGTTTCATTCCCGCCATCCTGCATGTTGGGATCCGCGCCGTGTCTAAGCAACAGCTCAGCTAGGTCGGCCCGGCACCGCACCGCGGCGATGTGGAGAGGCGCGTCTCCGTATAGGTCTCTGACGTTGGGGTTGGCCCCCGCGGCGAGAAGCCTCGCCACCTCCTGCACATCCCACCGCCTAACAGCCTCAACAAGACAACCCATGAAAAACACTAACTAAATAAATCAAGAACCACATCCAACACGGCGCCGGAGTCCCCGTACCTCTCTCTATCCCCCCTCAGACGCTCAAACAACTTATCGCCGAGTTTGATTTTAGGTTCGTACCACACAATCCGCTCACCTCCCATAAACTGTCTATAGGCCTTGTGGATTCCGGCGACGACGTATCTGCGCTTTGGAGGAGTTATTTAGATAGCGTCTTAGGTGCGGTGGGCAAGTAGAGTTGTGTGAGTTGCGATGTGGGGGTGGGTCTCTTTTTTCTGTCTTGTCGTGGATAGGTTTTGTACAGAGGCTGTGGGGTTTATGTTTAAAAGCCCAAACGCCAGAACGGAGGGCAAGTCCCCTCTGCCGCGCATTGGCAAGTTTTTAATGCCGAAGCGTCTTAGGGCAGTGTGGCGGATTCCAACGACCGCGGCGCGGAGGGCTCTGTATCGCCTGCCTCCCTCAACGTGGAGGGCCATGCGGATCGCCGCCGGCAAGTCGTCTTGCGGCACTCCCCCCTCGACGTTGCTGTGGCAGGTGACATGAAGGATGTGGAGAATCGGCTGGGGGCTGGCGCGGATCCCGACGTTGAGGATCCAGCCGGCGAGGCGTCTCTCCACGACGCCGCCAAGCTCTGCAGGCCGGAGCTGGCGGAGCTTCTGCTCAGCCGCGGAGCAGACCCAAACGCCAGAGATGCAGAGGGCGACACGCCCCTCCACCGCGCCGCCTGCCTAGACGTGGCTGATCTACTAATCAGACACGGCGCGGACGTAAATGCCCGCGATGGGGAGGGCTACACCCCCGCTACCCATGCATTTATGCGCGGGGATCTGGACCTGGCGGCGTTTCTGCTGTCTCACGGCGCAGCGGCTGATGTGGAGGCGGCCGAGAGCCCGGACGGGGTTGCGCTGGCGGGGGATAGAATTCCGGCGGGGGAGGCGTTGCTCCACGCAGTTGTCTTCGCGGAGCGGGTGGACGCCGTTTATCTCCTGTTGAGCCGCGGCGCCGACCCCAACGTCCGGGGGTGGCGCGGCCAGACGCCTCTCCACCTCGCAATCGTCTACGAAGGCACGTCCAACTGCCGCATGGGGGCGGTTTGGCTTCTGCTTAAACACGGCACCGACCCAAACCTACGCGACGAACACGGCAAGACCCCCCTCCACTACGCGGCGAGGAGCTCGCTGCATCTCAAGGCGGCGGAGGTCTTGGTGAGACACGGCGCCGACGTAAACGCCCGCGACCGCCTCGGCCGGACGCCGCTGCACTACGCAAAAGACGGCGGCACCGTTGAGTATCTGATACGCCGAGGTGCAGACCCCAACGTCCGCGACGCCGAGGGGAAGACGCCTCTTCACCATGCCGTGGCCTCCGGAAGGCTGTGGGCGGCTGAGGCGCTGGTGGAGGCCGGAGCGGAAGTCAACGAGGACCTCGCCGCGGCCCTCCGCCTAACGCCGCTCCACCTGGCGGCTTTGAGGGGAGGCGCGGAGGAGGTGGAGAGGCTTCTCAACAGCGGAGCAGACCCCAACGTCAGAGACGTCTTCGGCCGCACCCCCCTCCACTACGCCGCGGCGAGGAACCACAAGGCGGCGGCTGAGCTTCTGCTTAAACACGGCGCGGACCCAAACGCCAAAGACAACGGAGGCGAGACGCCGCTGGATTTAGCTGCGAAGTGGTGTGCGGCGGAGACTGGGGCGCTTCTGGCCGCCTACGGCTTGGGGCCTCTCACTCTTAGGCACGCGGTGGAGGCCGGCTGTGTGGATTTGGTCAAGGCGTTTCCCTCCGTCGGCCTTAAGCAGTCTTTATCCGCGGCGGCTTGGTTCTGCGACGTAGATGTGGCGAGGGTTTTTCTGGAGCGCGGGGCGGAGGCCGACGCCTTGGAGGCGGCCTTGGAGTCTGCGGTTGCGGCCGGCTGTGTGGAGGTGGTGGAGCTTCTGCTGAGCTGGGGGGCGCGCTTGAGGGCTGGGCTTTTCTCCTTGGCTGAAGATTTTAGGCGGGGGGAGGTTGTGAAGGTCTTGGTGAAATACGCAGATGGGCAGACGCTGGAGAAGGCTCTTTCTAATTGCTTCGTCATGGCGTTGGCGGTCAAGACGCCGGAGGAGGCGGCGCGGCTCCTCGGCAGAGGAGCCGCTGGCTGCAGTGCCCTCGAGGTGGAGCCGCTTCTAAACCTAGGCGTGGATCCCAACTTGCGCGACGAGGAGGGCCTTACTCCGCTGCACCGCGCGCTGATGCACAACAATCCGTACAGCGCAGAGGTGGTGGACCTCCTCCTGAGCCGCGGGGCTGATCCAAACGTCCGCGGCAGAGACGGAAACACGCCTCTCCACCTCGCGGCGGAGTTTAACCGCGTGCAGGCGGCGGCTCTGCTCCTCAAACACGGCGCGGATCCCAATGCGGTAAACGCCAGGGGCGAGGCGCCGCTTCACATAGCGGCGGGGGAGGGGAGATACGCCGTGGCTTATCTACTCCTCCAACACGGCGCCGACCCTAATGCGCGGGACGCAGAGGGCAACACGCCTCTCCACCGCGCCGCCGCTAACTGCCGCTACGCCCTGGCGCAGCTCCTAGTTCAACACAGCGCCGACCCAAACGCAAAAAACAACCAGGGCAAGACGCCGGCAGATCTGGCGAACTGCCCCAAGATGATGCGCGCGTTCAAGAGGCTGTTCTCCGGCTCCCCGCGGTAGCTCCTCCGCGGCGGCCATGGGATTCAGCTCGCCGAGAGACGCCACGGGTACATCCGACGGCAACAACAACCCAACCGTCTGGGGGATCCTTTCCGCCCTGCCTATCAAAAACGAGAGCCATTTTCCTGTATTTTTAGCGGCGTGGGCGTGTTAGGGCTTTGCGAGTATCAGCCACAATTCGCCGTTGGGCAAAGAATTGAGCGGTTTTCTAACCCAGATCTGGATGATGTACAGGCCACCCACCTCCTGGGTCGATGCGGAGACGTATGACGAGGATTCCATGAAAGGTACGTCGAACAACGTCACATTGTAAGTCTTGCCGTCATACGTTATCAGATAGCGGCCCACCCACCCGCCGGTGTACGTCACATTCCCTGGCTTCGGGAGGAGCACGGCCCTTATACCGCTCCCCTGAACCTCCCGGGGGAAGAAGGCAAAGCCGTTATAGTACACCCCTAGGATAACGCACCTGTACTGCGTATGGCCTACGGCCAACGCGGTGCTGTTTATGAACGTGCCATTTAATATAAGCCCTAGAGGATCCACGCCCACCAGGTCGCTTTCATTCGCAGCCACGGCACGCACGTAAAGCTCCCTCGCCTCAGCCAAAACCCTCTCAGCGTAGCCCAACACAGTGGAGTTAACGGCGGCAGTGGAGCCGCCAGCAGCACCTCCTAGGTCATGAGGCCGCCCGTGGCCAATGAAATATAAGCCAACAAAAACCACAATCGCCACAACAAGAACCAAGAGGAGGGCCCTAATCATAAACTTCGCATCCATCAACCTCGCCAACGGAGGTCCGACGGCAACTCCACCATAGATCGTTTGGCCGCCTGGCTGCTGGAGACCCCCTACCCCATACTGCCAGGGTTTATCCATGCACACCTTCTCCACCATTGCCCAAAAATTTTCCATACGGGGAAAATGGCGGAGAAGACCCATATGAATGATAAGGGGCCATACACGCGGCGGCCTTACGGCGCACCAGGTTTAACTATAACTGCGGCCATAACAGAAAACCGGAGATTGCAAAAACCCCACGCCGCCAAGCCCTTTCGCCCGCCGTCCGCACGCTCGGGCGATTGGGAGGGGCCGGCTCCCCCCTCGGGAGAACCCTCGGGGGTTACACCGCCCCCCCATCAAACCCGTCTTCTACGGGAGCCCTCGTGCCCCGGGGTTGCCCCCAGGGCAACGGCCGCCTCGTCTCGGGGAGGGCTTCCCGCTTAGATGCTTTCAGCGGTTATCCCCTACGGCGTGGCTGCCCGGCAGTGCCCTGCCGGACAACCGGTAGACTAGAGGCCGCGGCGCCCCGTTCCTCTCGTACTGAGGGCACCTTCCCCTCAGGCGGCCAACGCCCCCGACAGGTAGAGACCGACCTGTCTCGCGACGGTCTGAACCCATCTCACGTTCCCCTTTGATGGGCGGGCAGCCCCACCCTTGGCGGCTGCTGCACCGCCAGGATGGGAAGAGACGACGTCTGGGTACCAAACCGCGGGGTCGATGGGGACTCTCACCCGCGACGAGCCGGTTATTCCTGGGGTAACTTTTCTGTCATGCCCGGCCCCCACTGGTGGGGGCACGAGCGTTCTCTAGGCCCCGGTTTCCCGCCTGCGCCCCTTGCGTTCAAGGGCGCAGTCAGCCCGGCTTTTGCCCTTACACTCTACGGCGGAGTCCTGACCCGCCTGAGCCGAGCTTAGGGCACCCCCGATATCTTTTCAGGGGTGTGCCGCCCCAGCCGAACTGCCCGCCTGCCGCTGTCCCCGGGGTCGCCCCCAGGTTAGCGGAGGGGCGGAGAATGGGCAGTGTTCCAGGACTGCATCCACGGGACCCGGAGGCCCCGTTTCATTGCTCCTGCCTACGCTCTGCATCCCCCGCCCCTCCGCAACGACAGGCTGCAGTGAAGCTCCACAGGGACTTCTCGCCCCGTCGGGGGTCCCAGGACTGTGCACCTAGAGGTGGGTTCGCCGGGCCCCAGGCCGGGACAGTGGGGACCTCGTTGATCCATTCATGCACGCCGGAACTCTCGGGGGGCGGCGCGTGGAGGTCTAGTAAAGATCACAGGGCGTTTCCAACCCCCATATGTTGAAGAACAGATGCCGGTATTTGCTGGGGATCTCTAAGACGTAGACTCCATGCCGCTTGTCGTCGAGATATATGCTGAACTTCTCTATGCCGAATTCTCTCAGCCAGCTACCTATCAGCTTGAGCAGGCTACAGAGGCTCTCAAACAACGGCGCTAGACACCGCGTCGCTGTAGACAAGTCTTTCTGCGTTACGACCACGCGGTATTCCGTCCGGCCTCCGCTGTAGCTGAGCTTGTAGAGCCCTCCGTCGCCAACTATCCACCCAAGTAAATAGGCAGAAATCTGGTCGATGTCCACGTCGACGCAACTGGGGGTTGGCTTTAAGCCTTCCTCCACGCAACCGCCCTTACCCGGCAAGGCATTTGGCTACCTTAAGAGGGTCAGAGTTACCCCCGGCCTTCAGCGGCGCTTCGCCCGGTTGTACCCGGGGTTCACGTACCGCCAGTGGCCAGGATTCAGCCCCCGTACACACCCTCTCCCGGGGCGGGGCCGGGATGGAAGTAAAACTAAGGGGGTTGGAGACCTAGGAGTTTGTGGACCTCGCGGAGTTTGTCCGGATGCCTTATCTTTACCCTACCGTAGAGCTTGCGGTTCTCCTCCTCGCTGCTGACCACGAAAAGGACGTAGTCGCACTGATTTGCCGCCCTGCAGAACACGTATTCCCTATACGCTATGCCGAGCCTCTGCAACGCCTGCCTGATCGCATCTGCCTTTACCCCTCTTTTCTGCACGATCTTCGTCCTAAAGGGCTGGCCTCTGTATTTTTTCACGTTGCCCTCGGCGTCTATAGCCGCCGCAAGCAACGTCTCGTCGGGGTCGTTGAGAAGTTCCTGCGAAAGAACATATAGGCGGGTTACAGCCTCTTTTCCGTAAATCCGCAGTCTGTAGGCATTATCGCGGCGGTACTGCCTAACGGAACAAGAGACGCCGAAGCTGCGGAGCCCGTTGCACAGCCCCTCCAGGAACTCCCTAGATTCGTCGGCTATGATCACCTCCCACCTCCTAGGCTCCAGCCTGTAGTATCCGTCAAACAACGCAAGAGCTGCAACGTATCTAGACAGCTCATCCTCCACGGCAGTACCTAGGTCTCCTATATAAACCCGGCCCACCGCCCTTACGGGCTAGCGGGGACCTATGTTTTTGTTAAACAGTCAGGTCCCCCTTGTCACTGCGACCTGCGGTCCCGAGGGTGTACCCCAAGACCGCAGGCACCCCTTCTCCCGAAGTTACGGGGCCAATTTGCCGAGTTCCCTAGCCTGGGGTAGACCCGAGCCGCCTTGGGCTTCTCACCCAGGAGCACCTGCGTCGGTTCTCGGTACGGGCGCGGGGGCTCGTTCCCCGTCCCCTTTTCACGGGCCCCAGGAGTCGGGCGGACCGGGGAAACCCCCGGCTATTCCCGCCTTCAGCCGGTTCTCGCCATTACGGCACTCCCCGGCCTTCAGCGGTTAAACGGGACGGCGGTCCCGCCCGCCCTATCCCGAGGCGTCGGGGACGGGGCCTGCGTTGCCGCAGAACCTACCCCCGCGGCACGGGAATATTAACCCGTTTCCCTTTCGGCGGGTGCCTACTAGGCCCCGCCTTAGGACCGGCTTACTCCCGGCCTATTGAAGTTGCCGGGAAAACCTTGTCCTTTCCGGCGGAGGGGCTTCTCACCCCTCTTAGCTGCTACTACCGCCGGGATCTTCGTCGACCGCGGGTCCACCGGACCTCTCGGCCCGGCTTCTGCCCCACGGCCGCGCCCCCCTACCGCACTCCGGCCAACGGCCGGAGGCCCGGGGTCTCGGCGGCGGGCTTGAGTCCCTCTACATCTACGGGGCCCCTCGCCTCGGCGGGTCCGCTGTTACGCGTTGCTTGGCCGATGGCTGCTGTTAGGCCCACGGTCCCGCTGTCTTGGGCGAGGGACGCCCTTGCACGTTGACACTTAGCCCGCACTTTGGGGCCTTAACCCCGGTCCCGGTTGTTCCCGTCTCGGGCCAGAGGCTTACCCCACTGGCCCCGCCTCCCCCCTTCTACGGCGCCGACAGGTTCGGAGTTTGACCGGGGACCGGACCCTTTCGGGCCCTGCGTCCCCGATCAGTGCTCTACCCCGCCGGCGGCCTCCGGGGAGGCCGGGCTGGGACCCGCTTCGGGGGGAACCAGCTATCACCGGGCTTGGTTGGTCTTTTGCCCCTAGCCCCAGGTCATGGGAACGAATTGCACGTCAGAACCCTTTCGGGCCTCCACGGGGCTTTCGCCCCGCTTCGCCCTGCCCAGGGCTAGATCGCCCGGTTTCTGGTCTCACGGCCGTGGCTACGGGCCCTTTCGGACCCCGCCCCTCGCCGGCGCTCGCCGGCTACGGGCTGTCGGTTTCCCTACGCCTACGGGGTTGAACCCCTTAGACTCGCCACGGCCGTGAACTCCCCGGCCCGTGTTTCTAGACGTAAGGGCGGACCCTGGACCCTCTCCCTCGTACTCCCCCGTCACCGGGGTTTCCTTCGGGAGGGGGCATCCTTCGAGGCCCGCCCCACTGTAGCCGTCCGGTTTCAGGCTCTTTTCACCCCCCTTCCGGGGTTCTTTTCAGCTTTCCCTCACGGTACTAGTTCGCTATCGGACTCGGGACGTGCTTAGCCTTGGCGGCCAGTGGCCGCCGGCTTCCCCCGCCAAAACCAAGGCGAGGTACTCCGGGATCCCGGGACTCCGCCACGGACGGTTTCGCCTACGGGGCTATCACCCTCTACGGCGGGGCTTTCCAGCCCACTTCGGCTACCGCCCGCCGGCGGTACCCGAGCCCACAACACCACATCTCCCCTCGGTCTTCCCGAAGGGATTTGGTTTGGGCTCTCCCCCTTTCGGTCGCCCCTACTCAGGGGTTCCCTGTTGGTTTCTCTTCCTGCGGGTACTAAGATGTTTCCTTTCCCCGCGTTCCCGCCCCCTACGGGGCGCCGGGGCCTATTCGGCCCCGGCAGGAAGCCCCATTCGGGGATCCCGGGTTCGACGCCCGCCTGCGGCTACCCCGGGCTTATCGCAGCTTGCCACGCCCTTCCTCGGCGCCCGAGCCGAGCCATCCACCGGACGGCTTGGCCGTGCGGACGGCGGATTGCGGGGCCGCGCGCGGAGCCCTCTAGGGTTCCCGCCCCGAGGGTTAGGAGGTGATCCAGCCGCAGGTTCCCCTACGGCTACCTTGTTACGACTTCACCCCCCTCGGGAGTTCTCTGCTCGTCCCCCCACCCAGGTTGCCCCGAGCAAGGGGCCTCGCAGAGAACTCCCTCGGGTGGTGCGACGGGCGGTGTGTGCTTCCCCGGCGGGCGCCGCGGCTAGGGATGGGAAAGGAGGAGCCTCAACAGATCGTTCTTCTCGCGCCCTCTATGCCTGCCGCGCACCGCCTTGGCCCCCTCTAGGAACCCTATCTCCGCGAACTTCCCCAAGTCCTCTCTGCGCTTTATGTAGAGCAACGTGCCGTTGCCTCTAATTCCATAGGAGATCCCGACCGCCCTCAGCAACGCGCCTACGTCCTCGATTATCTCCACGCTTTTTGATCGGAAGACCACCTCCCGGCTCTTGGGGTCTCTGGACAAGACAACTCCGCCGTCTAACGTGAAGGCCCACCTTACGGCCTCCCGCGCATACATATGCGACTCGGGCGGAAGCCTCTTGACGCCGGAGGTCGTGCATATCCGCCTCCTCAGCTCCTCGGCGAACTCCAGCATATAGGATACAATCCTCTTGCCCCTCACGTGATATCTAAACCCTAGGCTCTCTAGATGGCTCGTGTAGAACCGCCTAACCGCCTCGTCGATATTCACAAACACAACCTCGGCGCGCGACCTCCTGCCGATGTAAACATAGCCCTCGAGGGCGACTCCTACGCCCACCACCATCCACGAGTAATCCACACGGCAGAGAAGGACCGACCTTAAGAAGGATGAGGAAGGCCGCAGCAACCCGCCTAAGGGGCAGGGACGTATTCACCGCGCGTTGGTGACACGCGGTTACTAGGGATTCCACATTCACGAGGGCGAGTTGCAGCCCTCGATCCCTACCAGGGCGGGGTTTACGGGATTGCCTCCCCCTTTCGGGGTCGGATCCCGCTGTCCCCGCCATTGCAGCTCGCGTGCAGCCCCGGGGTTTCGGGGCATACTGACCTGCCGTGGCCCCCTCCTTCC
>Ga0081529_123436_pt1 | contig 42633 bp, 44 predicted proteins | sample EchGeymetagenome_FD_71012 | JGI IMG/M metagenome (GOLD analysis project Ga0081529, IMG submission 71012) | Ferrous microbial mat and aquatic microbial communities from Echinus Geyser, Yellowstone National Park, USA - transect B T=78-80 C v2... ...
TAGACTTTAGAATTACTGGTTGTGTAGTTCCTAATGAAGCAACTTTTGTATATAAGGTTTGAATAGCAAAATTGTACATTATTGAGGTATTTTCAACAATATTGATAGTAGTAATATTCGTAGTTGATGAACCTTCTTTTGAATGCAGAGGTACAGGTTCAGAGTTATAAACCAATAGCCTTATTTTTTCTTCCTTTTCAATAGTATTTTTAATACTTATAGGACTGGTTATATCAGAAGATCCGATATTTGAGTTATTATCTGCCTTATTTAATACAAGATATGAAATTATTGCATCTTCAATAGCCAACCGTGTATAAACAGGCATATAGTTTACTCCGTGACTCAGATCTAGAATAAGGATTTCAGGATTAATTTCTTTTAAATGCTTGAGAGTTTCCAAGAAAGCTGCAAGTCTGTAACTATTCACCGTTCCTTTAAATACTTTATCTCCAAATTTTCCTATTCCAGGAGCCTTTATCTGAAGTTAACGTTCCCTCGGCTTTTAAAGGGGTTCCTCATCATAATAACGTGAAGGAAGACATTTATAACACTGAAAGGTCTTTACAACTCCTTCTTAATTCGCTTGCTAAACTTGAAAAGAAAGAAGACGCTGAACTCATCAAATCGTTCGTGAAAGTTATAGAAGCACAAGGCTTGAGCAGAAGGAGGGTCTTAAAATACGTTTCGCACCTCAAGCTCGTTTCAAAACACTTAAAAGTTCCCTTCGCGAAAGCGACGCGAAAAGACATAGAAGAATTCTTTGCTTGGCTTAACTCACAAAATTATTCGCCTAACACGGTTCAAGGGATTATCGTCGTTCTGAAAAGGTTCTATCAGTGGCTCAGAGCAAAACCCGAAGAATACGAAGAATGGAGGAGAGACCACACATACCCTCCCGAAGTTTCATGGTTAAAAGAAACAATCAAGCTGAACGAAATGGAAACTAAAACGACGCTCACGGAAGAAGAAGTGAAAGCTTTGATTCATGCTTCGAACGATCCTATGCTTCGCGCTTTCATTTCGCTCGAAGACGAAATAGGAGCAAGACCTAGCGAAATCTTAAACTTAAGAATAGGAGACATAGTGAAAGACGGGGACGACGTGATTGTGAACATAAGGCAAGGGAAGACAGGTTACTGCTCTATTCCCATTATCAAGTCCGTTTCGCTCCTCTTTCAGTGGCTTGAATTACATCCTTTAAAAAATGACCCAAACGCTCCTCTGTGGATTTCAAAGAGCAACAACAATCGTTTTGGGAAGTGGAGCTATTGCGCTTGCGACAAAGCGTTAAAAGCTCTCGTAAAAAAGGCAGGCATCAAGAAGGACGTGAGCATCTACACTTTTCGACACACAGCTGCAACGAGGGACGCGAAGCTAGGCTTCACTGAAGCGCAACTTTGCTTGAAATACGGCTGGAAAATAGGCTCGCGCGTTCCTTCTGTTTACCTCCACCTTTCAGCAAAAGATCTTCGCGACGTCGTGAGAAACATTTACGGGGGAAAGCCTTTAGAGCCTCCAAAACCTCAAACGATAGAATGTCCTAAGTGTCACGCTTTGAACCATCCATCACAAAACTACTGCTCGAATTGTGGCGCTCCTTTAAACCTACAAGAAATAGCTCAAAAGTCAGTCTCGATTGAAGAGTTAAAGTGCAGGATCGATAAGCTAACTGAAATCATTTCGAAGCTCCTAAACGAGAAACAACGCTCTTGATTTCTTCTAATTCCTTCAATATTTCCCTCAAAACATCTTCATCAACTTCTATTTTCTTTCCCATGCACTCTAATGCAAGACCCATTTAAAAACCAAAACAAGCTTTCGTTCTTTTGTGAGAACGTTATATTTGTATTTTTCTTTTTTTAACAATAATATTGTGCATAACAATAATATAGCGCAAAATAATGGTGTTAAAGAAAGAGGCGATTACTTTAGTTCTCGTTTAGAAGTAGTTATAAAAAGGTTGAACGAAATTACAAAAAACACCCCTAAATAGTTCTAAAAGACGGGGTTTATGATTATTCACGCGCTCCTCCTGAAGTTCGTGCTGAAATCGATGAACACATTGCTGAACTGACTGAGATTGAACTTGAAGAAACTTTGTGGCACTTAGCTGATTATTATTATTTAAAAGAAGCAAATTTGCCGATAGACTCTTCGCTCGCTGAATTTTTGCTCACAAAAAAGGAAAACGTATTTGCGTTTATCCCCGACTTTGTTATAGAAGACTTGCTCAACAGGTTTCCTGAATTGGAAAAAGAACACCCGAAGATTTACGAAACGCTCGGACAAAAAAACGTATATTACCCTTCGGAAACAAGGGATTTTGTTTTTAAGAACGTTCTTGAGGATGCATTGGAGCCAGTTTTCAGAAAGATCGAAAACTTTGCAAAAGCAGGAGTGAAAGGTGTGAAGGCGAAAAAGAAAACGGCTTTTATTATATAAACTACACGAACGCACGTCCTGAAGTGAAAAAGGTTTTAGACGACACGCTCGAAGAATACTTTCAAACGTTAGCGGAATATTTAGTCTACCACGTTTCGTATTACTACTTCAAGATGATCGACGACCCCTCAGAGCTTGACATGTATGAGGGAAATATTGTTATTGTTGCAAAAAGTATAGGCGCGACTTTTGTCCCGAAAGTTGTTATAATAGATGCCTTGAAACGCTTTCCAGAGCCTGAGGAAAATGTACCCTGATGTAGCTAAAGAATACAAAAAATTTCTCAAATAAAGTTTCAATCGGTGTTTGTAAGTTTCCTCATAACTTCGTGGAAATGAGAAATCGCGTGTCCTGCTGATTTTCCTGAGATCGCTGAAATGCCAGCAGTAATCCCGTGAGTCAAACCTCCACCAACAGCCCCAGTAAACCCTGTCCACAATTTCCGCGATATAAGGTGAGAAGCATTACCCATGAATCCCGTCACGCCTCCTGAGAAAGCGCCCAACCACACTGCCGAAGCCACACCACCAGCAACCATTCCCGTTTCAGAAACGATCTGATAAGTAGCGCTCGTGTAAGGAGCGAGAATAGTTACAGCAACGAGCGAAGTAAGAACCGCGGTAATTGCAACCCACTGAGGCTGAATCCCCGCAAGCCTGAACATGTTAGCGCTTGAATTCCAGTTCTGCAAAAGATATGTTGCCAAAGAGAGCATTACAGAAGACAAAATTGAAGCCAGCATTAAGCCGAATAACGTGTCTTCGATGATCCTTCCTAGCTTTTGAGTGTAATGAAAGTCCCTAAGATCAATAGAAAGAGGGAACATTACGATCATGCCAGCTAAGAGTAGAATCCTTACAGTCCCTAGCATGTAAGACATTATCCAAACGATTACTGCGACGACAAAGTATCCAATCGCGAGAAGACCCGTTTCAAGAATTGTGATAGGCGTTAAAGTGCTTGGGAGAATCATGTAAAGTTCAAGTTGATAAAGATTGTATTGTGCAATCGTCCAAGACGCCTGCTGGCTTGCGACTGTCGGGTATGCGAGGATTTCAGTGTTCAAAGTGTTTATGAGGTAAGCAATCTTGTCATAAACAAACGGGAAGATCAGCATTATTAGAATTCTTCCTGCGATTTTTTCGAACACGCCTAGCAGTGATGCAGTTTTGCGCCTGTCAGGAGTGAGAAGGTCTAAAAAAGCAATTGGAATTAGTACAATTATTGCAACGATCATGAGAGGTTGTAGTAAGGACCTAAAGGCAAAGCAGGATACTCCTGAGAAGGCGAAGTCGCATAAGCGTAAAGCATGGTATCGTTGAATTGAGGCAAAGCGATAATTGTATTATACAAGTCGATAGGCGCCATAAAATTGCCTCCAACACCTTCAATCGTAGGACCTATCGGCGTTCCGTTCAAATTTTCAGGCGTAACGTTCCATACGTAATACAAAGGCGTTGGCTGACCAGGTACGTAGTTTGTTGTGAAATTCGCTAATTGTCCTACATAATACTCGCTATTTTGAAAAATCATTTGCCTTGTTTCATTCATGCCGTTCCCGTAATAAAACGTAACCCAACCAACTAATTTCAAAGGCGCAGGAATTTCTGAAGACGTCGAAGCTGTGATTGTCGTGTTTGAAGTCACAGATGCAGAAGCTGATGCTGAAGCAGAAGCGCTCACGTTCGTTGCCCTAACCCCTCCTCCAGTTGAAGAAGTTTTCGAAACAGTTGTCTTTGAAACAACCGCGGAATTGTTTACGTAATACCACGAGCCTCCTATCGAAACAGAACCTTTCACATAAAACATAGGAAAACGATAAACAAATGCTGAATACATGCCTATCTTATCCATTGAAAGCTGAACTTCTCCAAAAGGACCCGAAAGTAAAGCGTGAGAAGGCAAAGGCACAATAAGACCGAATATCAAAAGAGACAAGACTACTAAGTAAGAAAACTTCAAGAACCAACCTTTCGCAGAATTAAAGCTTCTCATCAACCTTAAGTGCAGTGACACCTTTAAAACCCAAAAACGTAAACTCCCAGACCTCACGGACAAAATAAAGAATGAAGAAAGGTTATGGGATAATATATACAAAGAAGCAATTCATGAATTTTTCACTTCCCGTAGTATTTCTTCGCGTAGAACTTCTTCAAAGCTTCGAAAAGAGAGTGCAAGTCATACCTGTTCTCTGACATCTGCTTCTTCAAAAATTCCATCCTTTCTTCCATTTCGCTTTTCAATCTCGCTTCCTCCCATCCCCAAAGGTTTTCGAGCGTCTTCAACCTAACAGAACGAGAAATAACCTCATCGACGCTTTCTGGGTAAATCTTATCCTCTTTAGCGTTCCACCTGAAGATTTCCACAAGCTCTCCAGTCAAAGGGTTAACTTCCTTTGAAACGATTGCCCTCCTCACAACGTTCCCGCTTGAGAGCCTCACCCTGTTCACTTGCAAGAAAGACCAAACGAGCAGCAATTGTGATTTTCCAACGTTCGAAGGCTCAGTTGTCATTCTCGCAATAGCGCTTTCGACATAGTCCCCGTGGAAAGTTGTGAAAGAACCGTGCCCTGAAGCCGAAGCCTGAAACAAGAACTGAATTTCTTGACCCCTAGCTTCCCCTACAATAACGTAATCAGGACGGATCCTTAAGGTTAGTTTCGTTAAGTCGAATATGTCTATGTCAGTAACTTCTGAGCCACCGAACGTGTACCTAGTTTTCAACCTTTCCCAGTGCTCGTGAGGAAGCGGAAGTTCTGGCGTCTCTTCTACGGTTGCGATCTTGAGGTTTGGATTGATAAGCTGAAGCAGTGTGTTGAGCGTAGTAGTTTTTCCAGAACCCGTTGCCCCTATTATGAACACAAAGCCTTTTGCCTCTACTATAAGCCAATAGTAAGAAGCGAGCAAAGGAGTTACAGTCCCGCTTTTTATTAAGTGCAAAATCGTGAAAGGGTTCTTCGGGAACTTTCTAACGTCGAAAGAAGAACCAGGAAGCGATATTTCAGAGCCGAAAGTAGCAGCAAGCCTTGAACCGTCGGGCATTGTCGCGTCAACGTAAGGTATCGCTGTCGAAATTGATTTCCCAGAACGCATCACGATCTTTTGAACAAAACGAGAAAGCTCGTCTTCGCTTTCAAACTTTATGTTCGTGTCCATCCAATCTGCGCCTGGAAACTGCCTGTGTATTATTGCCACAGGTTTGTCCCAAGCTTCGCACGAAATTTCTTCAACGTCGTCATCCTTCATAAGAACGTCCACAATCCCGTAACCTAAAGAGTCGCGAACGAGGTAATACTTCAGCTTGTCGTAAGAAGCCTTAAACTCTTCAAAGACGCCCAAGTCTTCAGAAGCTTTCCACAAAAATTGTTCCAAAAGGGCAAGCTGATCTCCCTCTGCAGGTCTGAAAGCGTAATAAACAGCTTCCATCAGCTCTGAATACAAAACTTTTTCTCGGTCAGTAAGCTCTGGTTCGAATGCTGTGTAGTAATATTTAGATTCAGTCCGCGAAATGACAACGTGAACAAGCCCGACGTCGTATTCCGAAACAATGTCCCCTACTACAGCATGCGGGATCGTTCTCACGCGAAATTCAATCGGTCTCTCTGCGGGCTTCTTTTTCTTTCCTCCTAAAGACAAATTAATTTGAGGAAGTTTCATGCTTTTCAATGCGATCGTGGTTTAAAAACTAAGTTTCGATTTTTACACGTGAGCGAAGAAGAAAAGAAGCTTGAGGAATTATTAAAGAAAGGGTTAGAGTCTTTGCACGAAAAAGAAAAGAACGGGCACAAAACGGAAAAAGGCGTGTATTATCCTTCAGCGCTCGGTTCTTGTTTGAGAAAGCAATATTACACCTACACACTCGGGGAACGCGTTTCTTTTGAAGAACTAGTTATTTTTGCGACGGGAAAAAGCGTTCACGAAACAATAGCTAGAGCATTCGGTGAAGTTGCGACAATAGAAAAAGTAGAAGAAAATGTTTTGCTCGAAATTTCGCCTGCAATAAAACTCAAAGGAAGAATAGACCTGTTGATTGCAGATTACGAAGGAAAGAAGTATCTTATTGAAGCGAAAAGCACGAGCAAAACTCCCGACACGCCTTTTGAAGAACACGTTTTGCAATTGCAAGTCTATATGCAGGCTTTGAATTACAACGAAGGGTTTGTATTGTATTGGAATAAAGTTACAGGCGAAATAAAAGTTTTCAAGGTCTCAAAAAATGAAGGAGTCCTAAAAACCATTTTTGAAAGAGTCAAAACGCTCGATTATTATGTCTCTCACAACATTCCTCCCGAACCCGAAGCAATCATAAAAGGAAGATTTTGGGAATGCGAAAAATTGTCCTTTCTTAGAACTCTGCGTGCGTTGAAACATTTATTTTTTCAACGAACCACGCTTATCTGACTTTCCAAACACTGCTTTTGAAACCATAGGAATTATGATGAATTGATGCGAAGGAACAGGAACGAAAATAATTTCGCGCGAGCTGTGAGGTTGCGAATTCAAAGCACCGACATCCTTAACAACAAACTTAAAAGTTGAATAGCCCGAAGGGGAAAAATCGTAATGAAAGACCCTGTGTAACTCAAAACAAAAGACGCAATACTTTTGTTCTCAATGACACCTAAGAACGAAGAATTCTTCAACGCGTGCTCATTCGAAGTGAATAAAGGAACGAAAGTTTGGTTCAAAGCTACAAAAGTTTGATTGTCGATTTTGAGAACGTGAAGCGGTATTGAAAGGTTCAAATATGTCACTCCGTCATAAACCCCGATCGTTCCTATCACAATTTCAAACGACTTTTGATGACGCTTCACAATAGGCGCACTCGGGAAGTTCGTGTTAAAAAATTCAACTTTTTTCCATCAGTGAAAATGCAACTTAGGATTCCAAAGAACGATCTTCGCATATTGATTTCCGACAGGTTGTACGAAAGGTGGGATTGAAAAGATGCGAATTAAGAATGGCTGGTTAGGAATAGCTGTGAGAACGAGTGAAAGTTCTTTCCTTGTCCTAACGCGAGCACACCTTTATATTCAAACGTTACATTAGCCTTTGGATAGAGAACATACGAATTAAAGCCATGCCAGTAAGGTAATTTTTGTGGCGCGAAGTTTGAAGACATGGTGGTTGGTAACATAGGCAAAAAGACATTCATACGCGGAGCGGGAAATGCTTCAAGATGAGAGCCATTCACGAAGAACATAACAGGGAACGGGACTTCGATGCTCTTTTGTATGCTTAAATTCATTGCGAAATAGTTATCATGTTTCTTCCAAAAGTAATTCAAATGTCCACTTATCGTCACATTCCACAATGTCTGCACTGAAATAGCATAAATTGTCACAGGTTCGTTTCCTGAGTTTTTCAGAGAAATGTAGAAGAACGTTTCGTTTCCACGCGAATAAAGGCTCACGGCTTCAAGAGTAAGATTCGCGCTTTCTCTCTCAAGTTCCTCTTTAAGTTCCTCTGAAAGGTGCTTCGGAATAGCGAATACTTGACCCACGTTCATCCTTTGCGAAACGTTCATTTCTTTCGCGCTAAAAGGCATTGCAAAAGTTTCTGGCGTAAGAATAAAGCGCAAGCTTTGTCCCGCGTAAGTTGTAACTACGTGAGGTCGCAAATCAATCAACGCGCCTATTGTCCCGTTCACGAGAGAAACATTCGTGACGGGAATTTTCAATACAGAGCTAGGAACAAAAACAGAATACTTAGAACCGTTTATTTCAATCGTAACGCTTGAAACAAAAAGCCTTATCTGATTAATGCTAACGTTTCTCGGAAGCGAGAAGGTCGCGATTATCTTTGAAACGTTTACGAGAGAAAGCAAATTCACGGAACCGCTTTCGTTCGCAAAATAAGGCGAAGAATTAGTTATCAGCTCGACGCGTGAATAATTCAAAAACAAAGCTGAAGTGCCTGTGGGAACTGAAGGCGGGTCAGTAAGCGCAACTGCAAAAGGAGACAAAGAAACGCGCGTTGAAGAAGTCGAAGTAGTCGAAACGGATGTCGAGGTCGAAGAAGGCACTTTAGCAGGTTGAAGCGAAAGCAAAAAGTAACCTACTACACCTCCTAATACTATAATCCCGACAATCAATAAAGCAAGCAAACTTTTCACGTTCACGAAATTCTATAAAAAACCCCTTTAAAAACCAAAACCCCGTTCTAAACTCAAACTCTTAAGTAAGCCAAAAGCAAAAACAAAATGAAAAAAATAAAAAAGAAAAAACATTCACGCGGGGATTGGGAAATCGGAAGTTGAAAAAATAGTAATGTCTCTAATTTGTCTTTTTGGCTCATTTTTAAAAATCACATATCCTTCTTGCTCGAACTCTTTCGCGGTTTCTTCAAAATTGCGGACTTTCCCATTGTAGACGATTCGTGCCTTCATGAAGGAATTTATCTTGATTTCAGGAACAACGTTCCCGTATCGATCTATTACAATCGGTACCTTACTAATAAACGTCATGTCGCTAAAGAATAGGACTAATGGAACAAAAGAACCGTTTATTACCTTCCCCGCAACCCCACTATCTCTTTCTCTTTGAGAGACATTGTAGCCTATAATATGCCATTCCTTTAAAAACCTCAAAGCCACGTTCTTTGCAAAAATCAGCGAGGTTTTGTCGTGTACCTCGCAAGCTTCTCATCAAGCACGTAATTGTAGAAAGGAACTTTTCCTTCAGGAGTGCTTATAATCCCGTAGCCCAGTTTCGCGGAAAGAATGAATTTCGACTGTCCTCCGAAAGGTTCAGCATAGTGTTCAACTTTTCAAGCGACGCGGAATCCTGCCTCAAAATAATCTTAGTTGCTGAGTTCTCTATTAAAATTCTTCCAGGACCGCTCGCAAAGTCCGAAACGAGCTGTGACGCGAGAATGAAAGAAACCCCGTAGTACCTCCCTGTTCTTGCGATTTCAGGAATGTATTCGACAGCCATCGGAAAGAAAGGTTTGCCAGTCCTCGGGTTTGTTTCCACGAAAGCCCATCCTTCGTCAACTACAATGAATTTCCTCCGAGAACGTATTTTTTCTCCTTTTACAGTACTCCCAACGAGCGCTAGCAATAAGAACGCGACCCCGTCCCTCACGAAATTAGAAGGTATGTCCGAAAGAACGAAAACTGCTCTGTCGTAAAGTTCCAGTTCTTTTCCAGTAAAGAACCTCATGAAAGGCTCTAATTCAGTTTCAAGCCTTTTCCTCAAATTTCCCTCAGCCTTAGAAATCAAATCACGAACGCTTTTTGCCTCCTTCACGAGAGCAAAAAGTTCTATCGCTTCTTCGGAGCCTTCTTCAATTTTTGCTATCGTTCTTATGAATTCGCCTGCGTCCCTTTTGCTTTCGAAAACGAGAAACGGGTCTAAAGGGAATTCGCCTTCTTCAAACCTAAACACTTGCGCGCCTATGTCCTTTGCGAGCGAAGTTTCAAAAGTCCCATCCGAGCCTAGAGCGTATTCGGGTTTTACTATTGAGTCGAAAATATACATGATAGCGCGGTCATCCTTTTGCGCAAGTCTTGAAAGCCAAACCTTGAGCAAAAGAGATTTTCCGTATCCTGTTAGCCCTAAGATCGAAACGTTGTAGTTCTCTCTTTCAAATACGTCGAAAATAACTGCGTTTCCTGTGAAAAGGTTTGTGCCTAAGAACACGCCTTCTGGGTCTATCAAGTCCATCCCTGCGAACGGGAAGAAAGGAGCAATGCCTGAAGAAGTTACGTAAAGCCACCTTCCCTGAGCCCACGAAGGTCCTTTCAAATAATAAAGCGCGTCCTGAACGTAATTAGGACCCTCTACATAATCCATCATTTTCAAAAGATTGATTGACTTATCGTGAAGCTCTTTCATGTTTGCCCCTTTAACTGTAATGACAAGGCGAATTTTGAACAACTTTTCAAGCCCCGATGCAATGTTATACCTTGCTTTTTCAAGAGATTGTAAGTAAAGTTGAAGCGAAGGATCTGCCCTGTCCCCGAGCATTTTAACTTTTTCGTTGAGAGAGTGATATTGCTTTTCAATTATTCGCGCGTTTGAAGTAGGTTGAATGTCCAAGCGTATTTCGTGAGAAACGTCGTAAATGCGCGTGAGAAAGCCGTAGGACAACATTTTTGGAAGCGCGTATGCGTTGAAAGACCTCGCAAACCCGTCTTTTAGAATCATGAAGTTACGCACGACGCCTTTGATTTCTAATCTAGGAATTCCGCTAACTTTCACGAAACGAAAGTTTGAAGACGCAAGAACGCTATCAATGTTCTCTTCGCTTGCAATAAAATACCTTTTGTAAGGTTGCCGAATAATAAGATCACGCACGGGAACCTCGTTTATTGCTGTTGTGATAAAGAACGAAGCGGGAGCTGTAAGCGAATTCACGAGACGAACAAAATCTGAAATAACGGCTTGCTGTTCTTCTTCTCTTAGATTGAAAAAATTCACAGGTTTGAGCTCATAGAAATCAACCATTTTCGCTCCCTTCAGGCTTTATCATGAATGGAAAACCGTGTAGCTCTAACAAAACGCGCTTGTCCTTTTTGTCCTTCACGGTTATTATGTTATCTAGAATTTCAATGTCAAATACCTTGCTATGAAAATCTAAAAATACCTTTCCGTCTCCTGTGTAAACAATTACTTCAAATTCGCTCATTTTTTATCTCGCGTTCAGATAAAAAATTGCCTTAAAAAGCAAAAGTAGAAAAGGCGACGCAGGAATTTCCATGTGTTTTATTAGATCCATAACGAACACGTAAACCAAAACACCGAGGATGATAGTAAGCAAAATTTCAAGCAAAGTCCAGAACCACGAGCGTCCCTTTTTCTGTTCGCGGTAGTAAGGGTATTCTACGAATTTTCACCTCTTTTCTTCCGCGCTTAACAAAAGCCCGTTCATTACTTTGTTTTGCTTCATTCTTTTAATAACCAAGCGCAGACCTTCGTCCGTAATACCCATGACCTCTGCAATTTCAAACTGCCGTAATTTATGCCCGTTCTTCTGCGATGCTAAATAAAGAGAAGCCCCTGCGCCGACTATCGGGTTAACACCTTGAGGCAAACTTTCTGAAATTTGCAAAGCATCGCGAACAATCTTTTCTGAAATGCCTAATTTCGGAGCAAACAAAAGAATATAATATAATCTTTTGCCGTTTTCTTCGGAAGCTTAATCCCTAAGCGTAAAACAATTTCTTTCACATATTTGTAGATATCGTGCTTTGAAACTTTGAATGTTCTCGAAAGCGCATCGTAAGAAATTGTGAAACCGTGAATCCTTGAAGCAATGAGAACGAGCGCGAGCGAAAATGCTTCCAAAGAACTAAACCGATAACCTTTGCCAAGAATCTTCCTTTCAAGCGCGAATGCTTCTTCACGAACAATTTCTGGAAGATGCAAAACTTCGCAAATTTGTTGAACTCGCGCACTGTATCTCGCGTAAAAATCAATCGCTTCGTGTTTCGGAAGCCTTTCAGGAAATTTGAAACCATAAGCAGGAACAGAACCTAAAAGATCCTCCTTTTTAACAAAAGGACTGTCTTCTAGCTCTTCAGGAAAAACATAACTGCACGAAGCGCAAACGATTTCTCCGTCTGCATGCAAAATTTGAGAAGAACCACACAAAGGACACTTCAACGTTTCTCACTCCAAAAGCGCTTCGTAAAACTTAGCCACGAGCAAATTTCTTACTTCAGGATAGTTCTCATTTTCGTAGACGTATTTCGCGGGAAAAGTCCAGACATATCCGTGCCTTGCGAAATAAAACCCAGCCTCCCTCACTTCAGGAAAAGAACCGTGTTCGTGAGCAATCTGAGCAAGCACTAAGTAACTCACAATCTGCCCCCAATAATACTTCGTAATTTCGCACTCATGAACCGTCTTGATATCAATCAAAGCGTCCCCTCTCAGCAAGTCAGCATCAGCGCGGTCTTGAAAGAGCGCTTTCACTTTCGGGTCTTCAATGTATTTCGAAAAGTCAACGTCGAGAATCCAGCGCTTCGGGAACTGAAAGTAAAACCTCGGAATCGCTTTGAACAAATTGTAAAGGTCTATCACTTCTTCTTCGGGAACAGGCGCGCGAGGATCGTAATAAGTCCCTGCCCTGTACACAGTGTCAAGCCTCAAAAAACGTATCAAGTCTTCAAAGAAAAACAGGTCTAACTCGCCTATCCGTATAAACTCTTCACGCTCTTTCAGAACCCCTTGAACAAACCTTTCTAAATAACGAATAGTCTTCGCATCGATCGTTCTTCCACCGAACTTGCATGCCCCGTTCTTCACGCAATTTTTCAAGATTTCAAGAGAACGAACCCCTACTAACACGTCTTCTTGCGCGTCAGGATGGAAATGCCGAATGTAAGCGCGAAGTAAGTAATCAAACGCAGTGCCTACAATAGACAAATGATTGTTCTGAGGAGGAGCAAGCAACGGAATGTTCTTAGGACAATCGCGAGAGGCGGGATTAGTTCATAGATCTTCATTCCTAAACCGTTTCGCACGAAAGTCGTTAAGCTCATGAAATTTTATACAAAAGAGCTTTATAAACCAAAAACTTCTTCGCGCGATCTTTATGTTTGAACGATTTTTTCACGAATAGAAGTGAACCAGCTATCGAATTCAGGCTTATTGTTTTCAAGAAGAACCCCGTTCTGTCTAAAATACTTTGTAGCGTCGTTACTTACAAAAATCCTTATACGAGAACCGTCGAAATAAACGTCAACTGCACCTCTTTTCGGGAAAGCAAGAAGGCTCTGTTGCGAAAGTTTAGGAAACGAAACAGCTTCGAGAATCTCGTTAGACGCTTCTTCTTTAACACCCCATGGCTGTATCGCTTCAACCTTTTCACCTAAGAAGTTCAAAGTGCGACCTGTTGAAGGAAGGGATAAGAAAGAAGGAAGAGTGCTGGGAGTTTCAAAAAAGAACGGAGGTTCAACGCGCGTCCCGAAGTAGTTAGGATAAGCTAAGGGAGGTCTTTCATGTTTCACAGACCAATAGAAGAACGCGGGATTGCTCGTTTCAAAAATTACTAAGTGATCTAACTCATCCGAAGCAGTCGCGTGAATTTCGTAAGGGTCGCCTTCTACGATCCCGAACACGGAAATCGCAAACACGTTCGAAGAAAGGAGCTCGTTCACCTTCTTAATACGATCTTCCAAAGTTGAAGCCCAAACAAGAGGCAAAGGCTTATACTGAAGCATACCCTTTTCGTTCAAAAGCTTCCACTTCAAAAATTCAAGATACTGCTGAGGATGAACCTCCTGAAAGAAAATTTGCACAAACATACGCTCATTTGAAGACTCGGCAAAAGAAATGAGCTGATCTATAAAGGGCGTTTTCGTTTCAGGCAAAGACATAATGTGCGCATCCTTCAAGCCGAAATAGAACATTCTAAACGAAGGCTCCATGGGGGTCGGAGATGCGCTCGTTTGCTCTGAAGAAGTTTGCGGAACTGACGGAGAAGGAATACACGCGTGACCCTTCCGAGGATAAGGAAGAACGTAAAGGCGTGAAGAAGAAGCGGGAATTCCTAAGAACGCGGACAAAGAAAGGACAACCGCGAGAGAGCCGACAAACTGTAAGACAATGCTTTCGTAAAGCCCTAAAAATAGCGCAATAAAGCTAAGCACTAAGCCTGAAAGAGCAATAAAAAGCCACGCGCGGTTAGAAGGCTCGTTTTTCGCAAGAACGTAATTCATGCTTAAAGCGTGAAAGACTTCGTTCCAAGACGCCTTTTTGCAGAGGTGAAAAGGGCGCGAAAGATCGGAGCGGTAGAGTAAGAAATACCCTCCTAAGATAATCAAAACGAAAAGAGGAAACTGCATGATAGAAAGTAAGAAAGAGGCTTAAAAGGAGGCTTAGGTTTTAAGCTTACGCTGACATTCTCCCTATGTACGGAGGATCAATGGCATTAACCATATTTGATATTGTATTAAGCATAAGCATTTCATCTAACCTTTGAATTCACCGTACTTCTTCCAGTCTCTTGGCGTTGTCCTCTTACCATGGTTCTCGCTCAGCGCCATCAACCTCCGCTTAAACAGGGTCAACTATCATTAAGAAGAGAGAGCATACAGCATTGTTTCAGCAGAGATTTATTTTATTGAGACAAATATAAGTGTTAAAGAGTCAAGGCCAACGTTGTTATGTTATAGCACATGTATGTGAAAATTTATGGTCAAAACCCGCAATTAAAAAAAGTTTATAGCAACCTTTGTAATTATATAATTAATGGAAGCCAATAAAACCAAGTCAAATGTACTTCAGACTTATATATCTTTCATGGTATTTACATTTGATATATTGAGCTTTATAGTCATTACATTTGTAACTGTTCCATTATCAAGGGCTATATATCCAGTTAAGTTAGTAGAAATAGGATTAATCATAACATGGGGTGGTTTTGCGGCATCTTCCCTCATGAGGCCGGTTGGGGCAGCAATTATAGGGCCTATATATGATCTTGTAGGAAGAAAACGAGGAATCGAGTTAAGCCTAATAGGTGCATCTATTTTTACTGCAGCAATAGGGTTAACACCAACATATAGCTCTGTGGGCATTCTTTCTCCAATAATATATATTATATTAAGAATAATAGGAGGAATCTTTATAGGTTCTCTTGTAAGCGGAGGAATTGTTTTTGCGACAGAAAATGTACCAGAAAGGTGGAGGGGGTTTGTAGGAGGTTTTAGCGAGTCGGGAGGCAGTTGGGCTCATGTAATAGGTGCGCTATGGTTACTTATGATAAGTGTTGTTTTTGTAGGTTTATCATACTTTACCATTGGATGGAGGGTAATGTTTGCTGTCTCTTTGATACCATTGATAGCAGTCCTACCTGTAATTTACTTTACTCCGGAATCAGATATCTTAATACTTGCAAAAAAGAAGGGAAAAGCTGCAGAAGGAGTTTATAAAAAGCTCTTTTCTAGAAAGGAAATTAGAAACACATTTTTATTAATTATGGTTATGTCTTTGGGTGTACTAGGATATGACAATTTAACTGAAAACATATTTCCAACTTTTTTGACAATAGTAAATAAGGTACCGCATGCAATGTTGTCAGAACTTTTACTTTATGGTGCTTTCTTTGGTGTAGCTGGCTCATTAACAGGAGGCGCTCTTTCTCAAAAAACAGGAAGAAAACCGTTGGCTAGAGCCATGTCAATAATTTTAATAGTTATATCACCTCTATTCTTATACCTTGGAGGACTTAAAGCTTCTATGTTTTACTTGATACTCTTAACTCTCATACCATTTTACTTTTTTACTGCCATCTCTAAAGCAGTGCTATCTTTATTATTAAATGAATCTTTCCCAACAGAGGTTAGAGGTACAGCAGCTGGCTTGAACTGGAATATAGGATATGGGGTGGCAGGCGTATATCCTTTGATAGAAAGCATTTTTATGGCAATATATGGAACAAAGATCTTCCCTCTAATTCAATTTATATTTCTAGTAATTTTAGCGATAATTTTCTTAATAGCAATACTAATGATAAAAGAGACCAAAGGTAATATCGCAAAGGAGTTAGAAGAGCTTAAAACAACTGCTTAAAAAATATTTTTTGCTTCAACATTAAGCGATGTTTTGCTTTTAATTTCTATTGCCATATAATCTGATGACGCACTTGTAAGAATATGGGCAATACCTCTAGGAATATAAAGGAGATTTCCTTCATTTAAATTAAATTCGCCATCGTCAGTTTCCCACTTGGCATTTCCTTTTATGCAAATTATTATTTCATCGTAATCCATGTTTCTATGCCAATAACTCATTCCCATTCTCCTTTTAGACACTTCAATACTTACGTCATCAGAAGATAACATTTTCAGCGGCGATCCTTCTTTATTTGTCATATTTGTAGGTATTAAAGCTGCGTAATTTATCAGAACGGTCTTTTTATTAGTATTAATAATAGTGTCCTTTTTCCTTAAAGTTTCAATTGATATATCTTTAGAAGTTATTTTTTCTCTAAATAATTCGCTCATCAAATTTAATTTATGAATTTAGTTATTTAAATATTATCCATATTTCAGTGGTGCCGTTAACTTAAGGCTTAAAATTTATTTTTCAGCGGGGCCCTTTTTCTAGCAAATGAATGTGCAAACCAGAAAAAGGACCCAATATCACTTATACTCTAAGCCTTATTTCTCCAGTTTGAGCTTGAGGGGAGCTTCCCATATATTGAGCCCATAATCAAAAGAAGCAATATGGAAATGGATTCAGAAGTATTCTTTCGTATTAGACTCCTTTGACGTTGACAAGCACGATATCAATTTCATATTTATTAATGAAACTAACTAAAATAAAAGTTAGAGAGAAGTTTGGCTAGTGTAGCATATGAACCTCAACTAAAAGCTTTCCTATCATTTTACATAAGCTGCACCAGAACTCTCTTGATAATTTTTCATTAAAGAAGCTTGTAAAGAAGTATGGTAGGAAGACTATCTACACAGAGCTCTTTGGTACGTTGATGCTTGCAGGTGGGCAGGGGTAGATCATGTTGTATATGAACATAGCCTGAAAAACCTCATGAAAAGGACGAATGAATACATAAAGTACAGGACAGAAGCTTTTGAGAATATGCAAAAAGCCAAAATTTGAGCACGTAAAGAACTGGTTCAAAGCCTTCAGGTTCTTCTATAACTCTGTATTCACAAACGAGGAAATAGGTTCAGCGCCACTCTCTAATGATCAGCTGTCTGAATGGATTAAGCCATTTTTTTATTGCAAGCATGAGGTGATCAGAATGAGCTTAAGTTAACGGAACCCCCGACCTAACCACAAAATTTATATATATTTATTTAAATTACTAATTAACAAATGAGATCTGTTGGCTCATGGGAAATATTTAAAGTGACAATCGCCGCGTCGACAGGTACATTTCTTGAGTGGTATGCCTTTTTCATAGCTGGAATTGCTGCAGCCCAAGTGTGGCCGAATGTTTTCTATGGGAAGTTTACACCAGCTGTTGCTTTTGCTTTATCTTTAGTCTCTTATGGTATTATCTTCTTTACACGACCTATAGGCTCATGGATTTTTGGATGGTTAGGAGATAGGAAGGGTCGTAAGGAAATATTAACATGGACTTTAATAATAACAGGAACTGCAACGTTAGGTATAGCTCTTATCCCACCTTATTCATCAATAGGTATACTTGCGCCTGCGCTTCTTAATCTTTTTAGAGCAATTCAAGGTATAGGTTTGGGAGGCGAGTTTGGAGGTGCTACCAGTTGGGTACTTGAAAATGTTTCGGCCTCTAAATGGAGAGCTTTCTGGACTAGTTGGGTGCAGTGGACAGTTCCGTTTGGTACACTCTTAGCTACTTACTCCTACCTTCTTGTACAAATTTTCTATAAAGGGACAGAATACTTAATTTGGGGATGGAGGATCCCATTTATAGTGGCCTTTGCAGTAGCGATTATAGGAATTGTAATTAGGTATTACATGCCTGAGAGTCCACTATTTAACATATTAACAACTAGAAAGATGGTTGAGAAAGCTCCTTTTAGTACAATGCTTAAAAAAGAATGGAAAAAGGTTATTTTACTTTCATTTCTTTTTAGCTATATTACAATTATTTATAGTGGAATGGTAAGTCCGGTATCCCTTAATTTTCTTGGTGTACTGCATGTGCCTCCCGAAAACGCACTGATCTATATTTCTTATGGACTTATTTTTGCTTTGTTTACTCTTCCATTAGGAGGATTCTTAGGAGATGTTATAGGAAGAAGGTTTGTTGCAATACTTTCTACCGTCTTAACAGTAATCTCAGCTTCAGTATTTTTCACACTGATCAAAACTGCAGAACCACTTTATATAACTTTAGGGGAGGTCACACTTATTGGTTTTGCATACATATTCCTTGGAGTTGTTCCAGCTTTCTATACCGAGAGCTTCTCGATATTCTATAGATATTCTGGATCAGGTTTCTCATTCCAATTAGGTAATCTCATAGCTGGCGTAATAGTAGGCATAGTCATACCGATACTTATAGCGTCTTCCCATGGTATACTAGAAGCTACTAATAAAATAACCGTTGTGGCTGTTTTATTTATAATAATATCATTAATTTCAGCTGTCCTACTTAAAGATACCAAAAACGTTGACGTGACTCTTTAGACGCTGTACCAAATCGAACGTAACACTTAGCGGTTAAAATTAGCTGTCGATTTTTGGGTTTCAGGTTATTTTTTTAATAATGGAATCACTAAGGCTTAAAATAAACATATGTAAAATTAGGGCTTGTATTCAATTCTTCTTTTCTCTAACTCATTTCCAACTTCATATTGCCGTCCTTCTAAGATCATCTGAGCAAATTTCTCGTACTCCTCATTCCAAACTCCTAAATTATAACCGTACCATGGCATTTTAAGGGATAACTCAGGGAGTCCCTCTGACTTCCATATTTCTAATGCTTTTTCCATAAATTCTTTTTTGGGTAATGCAACTGGGGGGTAAGGCCATTTCATAGTGGCGTCTATGAGTAGAGCGGAAGTTTCCCTAAACCCTGTCTCTTGCCCTTTTGCGCCTGGCGGAGCCGCAGAAGGATCCAAGTGAGCGCTTTTACCTATAACTATAATAACATCTTTGGTAGGCTGCATGCGAAAGCTAAGAGCCCAGACTACAGAATCTAAGTCTGAAGGGTCCACGTCTGTGTCAACCGCGATAAATATTTTCCCCACATCTGGGGCATAACTTGCTGCGGCCATAAGAGCTTGTATCGCATCAGTGGGTCTAATTTTCTCAAGCTGGATCACACAAAGCTGCCAACTCCCACTAGACTCGTGAAATACTACACGCTTAACACCAGGCAGTCCACAGTTATCCCTTAGATGTCTTAAAAACGCACTTTCATAGGCAACTTGCCTAAGTTTGGAACTCTCGCTTGGTGGCATCTGACTTATTATAGCTTGGAAAATTGGGTTATTTCTGTGAGTAATTGCCGTGACTCTCATTACAGGACAGAATTGACTCTCTACACCCACTGCCATATACCCAGTATATTCTCCGAATGGTGGTTGCGGCTCAGCATACTGTGTTGACACCTTACCTTCTATTACGTACTCAGCAGTGGCCGGGACTAGGAGGTCTACAGTCTTTGCCTTAACAACTTTTATGGGCTCTCCTGCTATTCCCCCAGCAATACTTAACTCATCCACTCCATAAGGAACCTTCATGGCAGCAGCGTATTGGACGTAAGGTGGTCCTCCAATAACAATAGCAGCATCTAATTCAACACCAGCCTTGGCAGCTTTCCTTAGGTGCGTATACCCGTCGCTCCCCCTATGGATTTCCCATAATATTTTCTTAGGTCCAAAAACTTGACCTGAGTAAATTCCTGCGTTTTGAATGCCTGTTTCAATATCTTTGGTAATAAATGCAGTCGTTGTCCTTACTTGACAACTATATCCTGGAACTTCTACTGGGAACGGTATATCGCTAAGTCCAATTTTTTCCAATTGATCTCCGATTATAACGTTTTCATGTACAGGACCATCTGATACTTCTACTGGTTTTATTGGGTGTCTTATGGCGTCGAGTAACTTCTCAGCTATAGCTTCAGATGTAGCTTCTTTAGCTTCTACGCCTAGCGCATAAATTTTAGTATTGCCTGCAAGCGTAGCAGTAGTAACCTGAGCGTTGAACCTTTTCCCGTTTTTATCTATTACGTTAGTGAACAAGAATCCACGACGTTTGTTTTCTGGAAGACCACGGAACTGCAATTTAACCAACGGAAATAGCTCAGTTTCCTTTTTAACAGGAGAGTTTATTACCCATAAAAGATTTTCTCTTTTAAGGGTATCTAAAAAACTACGCAAATCCTCATATGGCATATTAATTTTTATGTTGCACTTCTTTAAAAAAGTTTTTGTTTTCATGTTGTATTAAATAATTAATGTAGTGCTGCTGTCAATTCCTTTTTATGAACACAAAATACAACCACAATAATAATGGCAAAAGATGGGGTAAAAGTTTATCGACAAAAGGAACTGGAAAAGTTACGATGAAGGGCTTGTAATGTGGGACGAGTTTTTACTTCCATTTGAAATTTTTGTTAATTTGTTTAAAGAACTAGCTAAAATGAACGAGGGAAAGAGAGGAAGGCCTTATGAGTTCCCACAACCGTTCATAGAGCTTTAAGCTATGCAATTAGTAGCTTGACTATAGGAGCCTTGAGGGCATTACAAGGGTGTTAAAAAGGCTTGACCTGATACCTTACCATGATGACTATACAACGATAGGGTACAGGATACATGAAGCCAAAAATAAAGCTACCAACTTACGAAGTTGAAGCAGGCTCAGACGGAACTGGTTTCAAGTTTGGTCACGCTTGGGATAGGACTTATGTTTACGAAAATTTAAGGAGAAAGCCAAAGAAGCTGATCGCTGTTGACGCTAAGATCGGCAACGTGTCTGAACAAAAGGTTGCTGTTAAGCATATAGAGCTTCTAAAAGAAAACGGAATAAAGCTGAAGAAGTTCTACGGCGATGGTGCATATGACACAATGGTAATTCTAAGAAAGCAACGCTTATGGCATGATTAATTAAAGCCTATTGACTAAGATAAAAAAGAATTATTTAATAAAGCAGATCCTATCCGATATAGTTATTCTTTGTTATTCTTTAAGTACTTCATGCCATTTATCCAAAATTATTTTTAAATAATTATCATCAATTTTGTTTCTAGGAGGAAATTTATCCCTTTTACCAAACGGTTTTTTGGTAGCATCTATTATCAACGTTGTACCAGTTATGTCCCCCTTTTCCTTCTTTTTTTCATTAACAATAGGAAGGAAAGGTAAAACCGGTACGCCTTTCAAAATGACTAAATCTTTTGCAAAATCGCATCTAGTCCAGACTGCCCACATAACATCATTTATGTTTGAAGGATCAACATCATCATCAACTATTACTATAATTTTTGAATCCCCTATAGTAGCAGGAGAAGAAATTGCGGCAAGCGCAGCTTGCATAGAATGTCCTGGGAACATTTGTTTTATTGAAATTGCAAGGAATGGTGAACCAGTTTGGCATCCCTGAAAATGTGAATAAACACCTTGAATGTTTGGCACGTTATTTTCTATTTGAGCCCATACAGTTGCGCTAGTCATTAATTCTGCGCCTAAAGCATGAGCCATTGCAGAATACCCTCTCATCGTTGGATTCCCTTGAATTATGGGTTCATTTCTAAACAATATCTTCTTGACATGAATAACTGGCTTTTTACTAGCTTCTGTATAGTAACCATCACATTCTCCAAAGGGTCCTTCCATTTCTAATTCATCTTTTTTTAAATATCCTATTAAAGCGACTTCTGCGGTTGCTGGTACAGGTAATCCTGTATCATCCTCTATTATCACATCAATAGGTTTTCCCCTAAATCCTCCAGCATAGTCAAGCTCCGAATATCCCCACGGCAAAGGAGAATTTGAGGCATGATATAAAATCGGATCTTGTCCTAGTGTAATGACAATTGGAGCATCTTTGTTTTTATCCCAGTACTTTTTAATATGTAACCAACCATGATGTGTAGGTTGAATAAAAATTCCTAAGGTATTTTTACTTAAAATTTGTGCCCTATATGTACCAACGTTTACCCAACCTTCCTCAGGATCCTTTGTTATAACGCAATCACCAGTACCAATATACCTACCCCCATCTAATTCGTGCCACTTGGGTGCAGGAAATTTTAGTAAGTCAACTTGATCCCCTTCTAAAACATTTTCTTTTATTGGACCGTCAGAAACTTCTCTCGGCTTTATAGGTTTTATACTCTTAAGTTTCTCTTTAAGGTTAATTATTGTTGAAATTTTATTACTTTCTTCCTTAATTCCAAGAGCTATTGCCTGTAAATTATACGTAATATATAGATTTGTGGCTACTCTAAATCCATTCGGGTATCCTTTAATCTTATCGAACAAAAGCGCACGAGGATTGTTTGAAAAAGCTACGAGCTCTGTTAGTGCTCCTATTTCAAGGTTCCAATCGGCTCCATAAATTTTTTTAAGAAGGTTTTTCTCTTCTAAATAGTTAATATATTCACGTAAATCTTCGAAAACTACCATAACAAAATTATTGTCTCTAAAATTATATTAATAAAGATTACTACGCTCTGTTAAATACTTCCTTTTATTTTAGTAATATGTGAGGAGAATTAAGGAATATTAGTAAATCAGTTGACATAGCACACATGTACGTAGAATTGTATATTCACAAGGCAACGATAAATGCAACTGTAATGGATGAAAATGGAACTGTGCTAAATGAAGTAAAAATAAAGCCTGAACCATATAGCCTAAGAAACTTTTCAGACTCAATACCACTTGGATCGGATATAACAATAGCTCTTCAACATGGTACTGGGCATATAGGATATTATCTGAAAGGCACAACGTTACCTTATCAAACCCACTAAAGACTAAGGTAATAGCTGAATCAAAGGTAAAGACAGATAAGGTAGATTCTCTTATGCTCGCAAACCTGCTAAGGGGAGGATACATAGAATAGAACATACCTCCTAGGGAATTGATGCAGCCAAGATAGCATAGGGCAAGCCTTGTAAGAGTTAGGTCAATAATAAAGAACAGAATACACGCTCATTTGCTGATGTACAACATAAAGATTAGAATACATTAAAACGTTAAGGGAAGTTAACGATTACAAGATAAACTGTTACCTAAACGTCCTTGAAGTGTTAAACAAAGAAATAGATGATAGAATAAAGGAAATTGCAAATGACAATGAAGTGTACCATTGACTTATTACTAAGCAGTTACTTAAGGTGGATACTAACTCAAGTTACGTGGGCAAACGTAAGGAAAGAGCCAAAAGGAACAGTTGGCAACTTCTACTCTAAGCTAAAGAGGAAAAAGGGAAGCACTAAAGCAATAGTTGCTGCGTCTGCAAAGATGCTTAGGATAATTTACTGGTTGCTTAAAGAGCACAGGCATATCAAAGTTAACGGGTCATGACCGCAATTGCATTATTACCTTATTTATTATTGGTGTAACTATATTTGGGTGTATAAACAAGGATTTAACGGCCGCGCTAAAATAATAATTATTTAACACAGCACTTTGTGAGAAATATTTTACAAGAGCTACCTTGTTCTTTTCAGCAAATCAAAATTGTGTATAAAAATTTGTTAAAATAGCAAAAAGGCGATAAAAGTTAACAAAAGTTTTGACCTGCTGGTACGTGAAAGCGTGAACAAGGTCGGAAATATAGGGTTACCGATCGAGACATCATTGGGCAGATCTAGAGCTTTCCCTCTAAAAGAGCTTCGCGAAGAAGTTCTGGCTTTTCACCTTCTTCCTAGTTGTGCTCATTTATTTTTTCTTTATAATTTTCATGGTTACCTTAAGAGGGAGTAATTCAGGCTAATACTAGCACTGGTTCTCGTCTGGGGAATGCTTTAATTAATCCCTTTACCTAGATACTCTTAATCAAGATCCTCCTAAGGACCTTTGGTGATCATAAGCCCATGTTATGATTCATGGTCTGTATGAACATTGTAGAGCTTGAGTTGGACGCAGTGTTCCTGCGTTCATATTCAAGCGCGTCAAAGTGCTAAAACACTACGTAAAAAGGTGCAGCTGACCTTGGCCAAACTCTTAGGTCTGGATGCTATTCTGAATATGCATAAAGATTTCCTTAACTAATTTCTCTGCTATGGAATTTAACATATTCTGACCTAGTGAGGCTAGCATTCCTGTAACTTTTGTGTCAGCATGCCATATTAGGAGAGTGGCGCCTCCCTCTATTTCCTTTAAATCAACTGTTATATCTATGTCAAAGGCGCTCTGCATCCCTTTTCCATGCCCAAATAGTTCAACATGTGAAGGATTTGTTTTATCTTTATAAGTAAAGTCAATAGTAAATTGGCCTTTAAGAAAAGAGATACCGAGTTTAGCTATTATTCGAAAATTATTAGGGTCTATCACATCAATTTTCTGAATTTCAGGTATTCCTGAAGAAAAGTTGTAGGGATTTACTATAAAATTAAATATTCTATTTCTTTCGGCTTTTATAGTTTCTGTGCCATTAAACTCAAACTCCATATTATTAACACCAATATTTTCTAAGTTTATGTGAACTTAAAAAGTTTTTGGCTAGCAGGTTTTGACCATAAATTTTCACATACAAGAGCTATAACATAACACATTGGCCTTGACTTCTCTCTTTACGCTTATATTTTTCTTAATAAAATAAATATCTACCAAAACAGGGTCATGGTATGCATGAATTCAGAAGGTTAGATGAAATGCTGGTGCTTAATACAATATAGATGACTATGGACGTTCTTGATCTTTCATACAAGGTCAAGATATTTCATAATCAGGTTTTAGAAGCTGTATGCAAGCAGCAGTTTGAATGAAATATATTAATATACCGCATGATATTAATGAAAGACAAAGATTGCTGCTAGCTAATTCCACGGTTGTTGCTCACAAAAAGCAAACAAAGTGGACAACATGGTATTAAATTAATTGTTACAAACAGCAAGCATTGCGGAAAACTTTTGCGTTAGTTCACGCGATTATTAAATCTGAGAATTTATGGTCAAAACCTGTATTAGGACAAACTATAAATTACTCAAATTACATTAGTGATTTGATGAAAAATATCGACGTTCACTCTCACATGTTACCTCAGAGCGCTATTAAAGAACTTGGTGGAACAGTAAAATTAAGCGCGTCGAATTCTGAAGAATACGTGATAAACGTCGCAGGAAAAATAATAGCTTCAATTACAGCTGGCTTTTTTGATTTAAACGCAAGAAAACAGGAATTAAATAAATACAATATAGATATTCAGATTATCTCTCCCACTCACCATTTATTTATGTATACGAATAATTCTAGCATTTCTGCTAAAGTTGCTGCTATTCAAAATGAATCATTATATAAGGTACATAAAGAAGCACCAGATCAATTTCTTATTAATGCAACTATACCTCTAAATGATACACAGCTAGCAATACAAGAACTTGAAAAATCATATTCAAAATTTGAAATAAGTGGTGTTGAGATAGGAACAAATGTAGGTGGTAAAAATCTTGATGATGAAACACTTTATCCTATTTATGAAAAGTTGCAGGAACTGGATCTTCCTCTCTTTATCCATCCAAACGATCCAATGGGAGCAGAAAGGTTAACAAAATATTATATGAGCATAGTTATAGGTACATTGGCTGAGACAACAACAGCTTTTACAAGTGCCCTTTTTGGTGGCATATTTCAGCGCTTTCCAAGATTAAAAGTTATATTTTGTCATGGGGGAGGAGCAGTACCTTACCAAATAGGAAGGATTTTGCATGCTTTGAAAGTAAGGGAGGAAGTAAGGAATAAAGGTATAAAACTTGATGATTCTTTAAAAAATATTTTTTGGGACACCGTATTATTTGATGAGGAATCCTTAGCTTTTCTGATAAAAAGATTTGGCGTTGAGCATGTTGTTGCAGGAACGGACTATCCCTTTAATATGGGTGATTTTGATTCAATCAAAAGAATAGAAAATCTAAACATAATATCTAGTGATGAGAAAAAACTTTTGCTTTATGAAAACGCAGCAAAATTGTATAAAATAAAATAAAAATTTTTTTACTTCGGGATATCTTTCTTTTTTAGTTCAAAATACCTTTTTTGAGCGTCTTTTATAGCATTTATTATAGGTTTATAACCTGTACACGTACAATAATTCCCATGAATATAATCCTTTATTTCTTCATCGCTCATTTCATGATTAATATTTGTTATCAAGTAATGGGTCATCATGAGGAATCCTGGTGTGCAAAATCCACACTGAACTGCATGATTATCTATAAACGCTTGTTGCTCCAAGCTTAGCTTACCATCTTGTTCTAATCCTTCTACAGTAGTAATTTCTGAACCATCTGCCTGCGCAGCTAAAATTTGGCAAGATTTGACCGGTTCCCCATTCATTAGAACTGTGCACGCACCACAATGCCCTGTATCACATCCTCTATGAGTGCCTTTTAAACCAATAACATCTCTTATATAGTCTATTAGTAACAGATTATCTGCCACTTCATGAGTATAGCTTTTTCCATTGACTTTCAAATTAATTTTAACCATCTTTAACTCTCCTCCTTTTTAATTTCTTTTTCAAATAGTTTAATAACCATTTTTTTGAATAAAGCTGTCGTTAAATATTTTCTATATTCCGAACTGCCATGTATGTCCTGCAAAGGATTAAGCCGCTCCTTTAATTTAAGGGCAAGGTTATCTACATCTATATCTTCAACCTTTTTTCCTTTGACAATTTCTTCTATTTCCCTTAGTCTAATGGGTTTTGGATCCTGAGACCCTACTGCAATCCTAAAGTCATTGATGATGTTATCAGACAAATCAGCCATTAATACTAATAGAGCAAGCGCGAAATCTCCTTTTCTTCTGGCATATTTTTCAATCAGAAATTTATAATTGTTCTTTGGAACTATTACTTCGGTCAACAATTCTCCTTTTTCAATTGACGTCTGAAAAGGCCCTATTACAAAATCCTCAACTGGTACGACTCTTTCGCCATTTAAAGATTTTAACTTTACTTTAGCATCAAGCGCCATCAAAGTGGGGAGGTAATCGGCATGTGGGTCTGCCTCCATTATGCTTCCTCCTATTGTTCCTCTATTTCTTATTTGTAAGTCACCTATATTGTGCGCCGTTTCAGAAAGCACAGGAACGAACTCTTTTATTAATTTATTTTCATAAATATTTTTATGCGTTACCATTGCCCCAATTTTTAATACTTCTTCTTCATATTTTATGTATTTTAGTTCATTTACAAAATTTAAATCAAGCAATTCACTTGGTGCTATCATCCTTAACTTTAATAATGGTAATAGACTTTGTCCTCCAGCCAAAACAGTTACATCATCATGTGAATTCATGATCTCTAATGCTTCCTTTAAATTGCTGGCTCTTAAATATTTAAATTGTGGTGGATACATCTCTAAACACTTCCAAATTTTCTTTTATATTCATCAGTATTCATTACAATTTTCCATAGCTTTTCTGGTTTTATACTCATGTCATTTAATTCCACGCCAAATGGTTCGAGAGCGTCTACAACTGAATTAACTACTGCCGCAGGGGAAGTTAAACTGCCACCTTCACCTACTGCTTTTGTTCCAAATACTGTATTTGGTGCTGGACTTTCAATTGAATGCACTTTAATATCTATTGATTCCCATGCTGTTGGCACTAAATAGTCCATAAAAGTAAGCGATAGATTGTTTTCTTGCTCATCAAAAACAAACTCTTCATACAAAGTACCTGCTATACCAGCAAAAGTAGAACCAACCGCTAGACTTTCTACAATAGCTGGATTGAGCTGTTTCCCTACATCATGCATAACAACATAATCTAGTATTTTAACATCCCAAGTATCCGGATTTACTTCGGACAAGCATAAATGTATGGAATTGGCATGGGTAAGCTGTATATTAAAGTTAGCTTTGTTTGGGGGTTTAGCTAAGGGGTTTCTGTAGCCTGCAGTTACTATAAGACCTGGTTCTTCTCCTTCTGGCACATCTAAAAGCCTACTATATAGCACATTTGCAATTTCCTTAATACTTATAAGCTGTTTGCCTTCACGCTTACTGACCACATATCCTCCTATAACATCCAAATTAGTCTTATCTATCTTTACAAGCTTTGATGCCACGGATAATACCTTATCTTTTAGTTTATTAGCAGCTACATAAACTGCGCCCAAGCACACGTCATTAAAGTGGTTAGAGTAAGTTCCTGTATATGCCAAATAACCATCTTCTGAGTCAAACGAGAATTCTACGTTTACTTCATATGCAGAAACACCAAATATATCTCCAACAGCTTGAGCAAGGCTAGTTACATGCCCTGTTCCTATTTCTGGTGCATTCATGCGTACCTTTATGCTGCCATCTGGGGCTATTTCTACTTTTGCCAAACATCCAGCACCATCGTAAGGGGGGACACCAGGTCTAGAAAGAAAATAGTAACCCAGGTTTGATGTACCTGGCTCAATTCCAAATGAGAGACCAACCCCCACATACCTTCCTTCATTTCTTAATTTCTGTTTTTTTCTTTGCATGCGTTCGTAGTATGGCAACGCAGTCTCTAATGTTAGAGGGAAGTTACCACTCTCATAAATCTCCCCCCAAGGTGTGATGTATGGCATTTCATTGGGTTGTATTAAGTTTACCTTCCTTATTTCAATTTTGCTTAAACCAAGTTCTTTTGCTGCTATATCCATCATTCTTTCTAAAACAAAGTTCATAAAGGGTTTTCCGACGCCGCTATTTTGTACGACAGGTGGATCATTAGTAGCAACAGAAAAGTATGTAAATGATAAGTTTCTAATTTTATACGGTCCGCTCATGTTTCCAAATTTTATTAAAGAATATAAGGCTGCTACATATGGCCAGTTTCCGTCTGCTTCATAATCGGTTAGCTTCATTCCTAATATTTTGCCCTCTTTTGAAAATGCGATCTCAGCGTCCATAAATCCACGGGGTCTGTGGGGGCCATAAAGGTTTTCTGTCCTAGATTGAACCCATTTGACCGGTTTTCCCACCAGCATGCTCAGCAAGGCTATGATTGCTTCATATTGCCATATTGCCAGCTTATAACCAAAACCACCGCCAATTGGAGGTGTTATAAGCCTTATTTTTGATACCGGTATGCCTAAGGTTTGGGATATTGATCCTATTGATCTTCCAGGTTGCTGATCATTGGCGTAAATCAATAATTTATCTTCTGCCTTATTATAATATGCATTAACAACATAGGTTTCAAGAGGTATACCAGAGAGATATCGGTGTGCATTGAACCTTCTTTTTACTATTTTGTATGCATTATCAAATGCATCTTTTACATTTCCATATTCAAAGTGATCAGAAACTATCACGTTTGTACCTAGTTCAGGATATATTAGTGGCGCATCTTCCTTTAATGCGTCTTCAATGCTGCCTATAGGTTTTAAAGGTTCATAATCAACCTCTATTAAGCTTAAAGCATCCTCTGCGGTGTACTTATCTTTTGCTACTACAGCAGCTACAGGCTCTCCAAAATATCGAACTTTATCGGCCGCAATTATAAAGTGTGACGTAGGGGATTTAGGAGCGGCCCGTGATGTTACAGGTTTAGTTAATTTAGAAACTTCACTACCACTTATTGCAATTACGACCCCAGGTAGTTGCAGTGCTTTTGAAACGTCTACCTTTTTGATTAATGCGTGAGCATAGGGGCTATGAAGTATTGCGGCGTAATATTGATCAGGTAAGGTAATATCATCAGTATAGCCCATTTGCCCTTTTACAATCTTATAATCTTCTATTCTTTTCAAAGGTTTTCCTATATTTTTTTCAAGACCTATTTGCACTGTCATTGTTATAATTGAAAGTTTTGGCAATATTTATTTCTGTCTGTTTTTATGTTATACGTCATAAGCTCATAGCTCGTTTATTTTGATTCAAGCGTACTTTATACAGGGGCGAATTATCCATTAGCATATTATAAGCGACAAGAATTTGCGCGGCTAAAATAAGGCGCAAGTAAGTAGGAAGCTTGATCTATATCAAAAAACAGGTGCTGATAGGACAGGGGTTAGCTGAGGAGACCCTTGAAGAGTACAAAGGGAATAGGGTCAGGAGAACTGTGTCGAGGAGGGAAGTCTCGCTAGGAAGCAGATATTCGTTGATCAGTGAAGTTCGAAACAGAGGCGGTTCACAGATAAGTAGGATCTTGTACAAATTGATGGTTGAGTTAGGACAAATTGTCAAGGAGATAATTATAAAGACATTAAATAATTTTTTAAATTTTAAATTTATTATCGTGCTGATTTGAGGTCTTCATAGAAGGCTGCCGAGATGGTAATACTTCAAGCGAATAATACGACGCAAAATAAATTATTTCAGATTGAATATTACACCCTTTTCCTTCCTTTTGCTAATCTCTCTCCAACTTTATAATGTTCTCCTTTTACAACGTTTTCTGCATCTTCTTTAAATTCTTCAGGCCAGTAACCTAATTCATAGCCATACCAAGGAGAAACCAAGTTAAGCTTGGGCAAATTCAGTTCTTTCCATATTTCTAAAGCTCTTTCCATATACTCTTTTCTTGGCAAAGCAACTGGTGAATAAGGATGCTTCCTCGTCGCATCTATTAATACAGCAGAACTTCCAACACCTTTAGGAAACACTTTTTCTTCGTAAGGATCATTAGGTTTGTATGCTGAAGGATCTAAACCTGGTATCCTCTTATCTATAATTTTTATATCTGTAGCTGGTTGAACCCTCCACGCTAAGGCCCAAATTACAGAGTCCATAGAATGTATGTCTATATCGTCATCAACCACTATAAAGTATTTTCCCCATCTCATATCGTAACTAGCAGCAAGGTAAAGAACCTGCCATGGGTGCGAGTTGTTTATTTTCTTTATTTTTATAACGCATAACTGGCCTTGACTAATTTCATGCCAACTCACATCTATTATTCCTGGGATATTAGCACTATATTTAAGAAATTTGTACCATAAATTGTCAGATGATATTTTTCTTACTTTGCTGCTTTCGCTCGGAGGCATCTGGCTCATTACATGAACAAATACTGGGTTACGCTTCATTGTAATTGCCGTTACATTAAATATAGGTCTTTCCCATACATCAGTAGCCATATAACCCGTATATTCACCAAATGCATTGCCTGGTTCCATATATTCAAGAGAAACCAAACCTTCTATTACTATATCGGCATCAGCAGGAACCATTAAATCAACTGTTTTGGCTTTTACTACTTTAATTGCTCTCTTAATAATCCCTCCAGCAACTGTTAGCTCATCCACACCATAAGGCAGTTTAGCTGCCCCAACATAAAAATACACAGGTAAGCCACCAATTATAATTGCGGCTGGCATCTCTTTTTTTCCTGCCTGCTTCCATTTCTCATAATGTATCCAACCATGATTGCCTCTATTTATTTCCCATAGTATTTTTGTCTTCCCAAATACATGGCCCGAATAAACGCCCATATTTTGTATTCCTGTTTCAGGGTCCTTTGTAATTATTTCATTAGTAGTTCTTATTTGCCCGCTAAATCCTGGAAGTTCTACTGGAATAGGCAATAATTCTATACCATTCCCATCTTCAAGTAATTTTTCTCCTTCTATTATTATTTCTTGTGATGGGGCATGAGTCACTTCTTCTGTTTCTATAGGGTGCAATAGTCCCTCTTCCCATTTATTGTTTATACATTGCACTAAGTTTTCTTGATTTGATATATCACAGCCTAAACCTAAAGCATATATTTCTGTTGAGGAAGCATATATGCCAGTTGCAACTGGTATCTCATATTTGTTACCTTTAATACTATAAACATTCTCAAAAAGAAATCCCTTTCTCTGACTCTCAGGAAGACCTCTATATTGAAGCCTTACTAGAGGCGTTAACTCTGTCTCTTTAATTATTTTGCGTTTAATTCTGTATAATTTGTCTTTTGCTTGTAGCGCATTTAGGTACTCTGTTAAATCAGAATAGTATTCATTATTCATGTAATATTTAAATCCTATTATACATATTAACTTTATCTCTATTTTCGGTTTTTGTCCAATAATTCCCAAATTAATCATTAAATAAGCTAAGGCAATAGCTTTCCGTGATGCTTGTTTGCATTGCAGCAGATTAATTGTTGCAATGCTGCACCTTTTATTTGCCTTTTTATGAGCCATTGCATTAGCTAGCAGCAATCTTTGTCTTTCATTAATATCATGCGGTATATTAATATATTTCATTCAAACTGCTGCTTGCATACAGCTTCTAAAACCTGATTATGAAATATCTTGACCTTGTATGAAAGATCAAGAACGTCCATAGTCATCTATATTGTATTAAGCAAAAGCATAACAACCTTCTAAATTCATCGTACTTCTTCCAGTCCCTTGGCATTGACCTCTTACCATGGCTTTTGCTCAGCGCCAACAACCTCCGCTTAAACAGGGCCAGCTATCATTAAGAAGAGAGAACGGATAGCATTGTTTTAGCAGAGATTTATTTTATTGAGAAAAATATAAGCGTTAAAGAGTCAAGGCCCATGTTTTATGTGTAGCTCTTGCATGTGAAAATTTATGGTCAAAACCCTGGGGTGCGAAAAATTTATATTATGTAATCTCTAAATTAAATTCAATGCGCGATGAAAATGAAAACTATGGAGAAGGCTATATTACGTATACTCCTTCGGAAAGATTGAGAGCGTATTTGGGCGGAACGCTTGGTTATCTCTTTGATGGTTACAATCTACTGCTTACTACATTCCTTTTAACTGCAATAGCAACAACCTTTAAGACCGGCATTTCGCAAGTTGCTCTTGCTATTACATTTGCTCTTGTAGGATCAGTAGTAGGAGGTATATTTTATGGGTGGCTTGGCGATAAGATTGGAAGAAGAACGACATTACTTCTGACTATTCTAGATTTTTCGATTTTTGAAATTTTAAGTGGGTTTTCTACTTCTTTGAGCTTCTTTTACATTCTCCAATTCCTAGTTGGTCTTGGTGTTGGAGGGGAGTGGGGAGTTGGGTTTTCTCTTGTTAACGAGACATGGGGAAACAAGAGAAAGGGGCTTGCCGGCGGCCTTCTTCAGTCAATGTTTGTATTTGGTGCCCTCTTTGGTGCTCAAACTACTGGTTTCTTTCTCACATCATACGGTTTGGTGGAAGGATGGAGGTACTCTTACTTCTTCGTTGGCGGCATATCCCTTTTCCTCCTCCTTCTGCGAGTAGTGATGCCTGAATCAAAGACGTGGCTTATGAATGTCGGAAAAATGAAGGGTGGAGGAGAGAAACTTGCACCCGTTAGCCCCCTAAGGGAATTGTTCTCAAAGGATTACAGAAAATGGACAGTCTTTGGGACAATACTTGTTTTCGGTTTCATGCTCTATTTCTATGCAGGGCAGTCGTTCTATCCTACTCTCTTCAGAATTCTAGGAGCCGGCCCGTCCATAACTTTAATAATTACACTCGGTTCCATAGTTGGAATAATTGGCGAAATCTTCATTGGTTATGCAAATGATCTCCTTGGAAGAAAGAAGGCAGGAATCATTTTTGGTGTATTATCACTTTTGGCCATTTTTCCGTTCCTCTATGAAATGTATCATCCAGTAGCATTTACAACAATCTCTTCTTTTCCAGCATTTTACGCTTACTTATTTCTTTACTTTTTCCAAGCAAGCTACGCAGCTCTATTTGGTGTTTGGCTTGGAGAGCACTTCGCAACCAGACTAAGGGCAACAGCATCAAACTTCTGCTTTATGGTAGGAAGAGGATTAGGAGGTGGACTTGCTCCCATATTTGTATCTCTTTTAATTACTTCATCAACATCATTAGGGATGGTTATGTCTTTTGTCATGATCATTGGGGCAGTTATAATGCTGATTGGAGCGTTTGGACTAAAAGAAACTCGCGGTGTTGACACAACACAATTTTAAATATTGCTTTTGCTGATTACGTTCGTTAATATTTTTTAATCTTTTATCATTTTTGAATAATGGTCCATAAATAAAGACTTCAGGTATGTATATGTGTACGTAATGTGAGCCGTTGTCCTTTTATGTTCCATTCAGGCATCAATAGGTCAAACTATATCTAAAAGTAATATAATTTTAACCTCAAGCAACGAAATTTAACAAACAAAAAATATTCTTTTTATAAATCAAATAATAATGTAAGCATAAAAATCGCGCATATTACTTAATGAAAAAAGAGAAAAAGTTAATATACCTTAAAATTTCTAATATAATGACATGAGCTTAACATTAAAAGATGCTGAGAAAATGGTAGATGCTGGGATAGCTAAAGCTAACGAATTAGGAGTAAAAAACACGTTTGCTGTACTAGACGAAAGTGGGCATATAATTTTGGTAAAAAGGATGGATGGAGCCGCTTGGATTACGGTTGAGCTAGCTATTGGTAAGGCGTATACAGCAGTTGCCTTCAGATTGATAGGTGAAAGATTTGATAGTTCGGCAACTGTAGGCAAATATTTTTCTGATACACCTTCATTATTATATAGCTTAGGTGTGTCTACCGGAGGAAAAATTATAGGACGTGGAGGAGGATTTCCTATAATTAAAGATGGAAAAGTAATAGGCGCAGTAGGTGTTAGTGGAGGCACTTATAAGCAAGACGAAGAATGTGCTGAAGCGATGCTTAAATCTCTTTCATAAATATAGAAGAACAAATTTGCCCGAGGATTAGGCGGTCATATTAATGAACTAAGTGGTGTTTTAACAAAAGCAAGATCTACATCAACACGAAGATTCTTGGGTTCGGGTACAAATGGAGAATCAAATCAGCGAGATTATAAAGAAAATAGTTATGATAGTTATGAATGTATTTATGTTAATATTTTTAATGTATTAATCTCGGGCCTCCAAAGGGAAGCTAGTCAGAAGGGAACTGTTTGCCGGTGTTCTAGCAATGCAACATCCTACAGTGCTCCCGCAAGTACAGCATTTCAATTATAATTAACAATGTAATTGATGATTTTTTATTTTTTGATTAACTTTGGTTAAATGCCATATAGCTTTGTTTCGGGTCAAATTTTAATTCCTAGCTTATGGTTCAAACTAATGGCCTAATATCTAGCCTGTTAAAATAATCACTTAGGAAGCCCATAACAAATTTTAGACGAATGAAGCATTATCTTGCAGAGTACTTATAAAGCAGTAAACTTAATAAGTTTTTTAATGAATATTTCACTTTTGGTGCTATTATGTCCTACAACACTCAGCCGAACAGCCAATTGAACATTTATGAAATAACTAACTGCATTAAGAGCGCCGTTAGCCAGGCAAGTAATGAAGAGGAAGTCAGGGTTAGGGTGTCAAGAAGTTGTATTGAGGAGAATATACTGAAGCCACTTGGCATAAACCAGGTAGGCCAGCTTGAATATACGTTGGTTTCAGGCGCGAGGGCCGACGCCCTGTACGGACATGTAATTATTGAGTATAAGGCGCCAGCTAAGCTTTCCAACACCTCACAAATCCAGAAGGCCTAGGAGCAAGTTATAGGGTACATTATGGATGAGGCCAAGGATAGAAGCGCGTGGGACAGGTACCTGGGGGTTATCATAAGTGATAGGGTCGCGTTCGTAAGGTATGATAAAAGGAATGACACCTGGATACTTAGGGGCCTCTATGAGATCAGGCCTGAGTCCGTCGTGAAGCTGATAGAGGCGTTAAGAGGCCTCAGCAGGAAGAGCCTAAGCGTTGATAATATAGTTAAAGACTTCGGGTCTCCTCGCAAATAGCCAAGAAAGCTGTTAGTTGTTTTACGATAAGCAGCTAAACGCCAAGAGCGAGAGGACAAAGCTGCTCTTCAGAGACTGGATGAGGCTCTTCAAGCAGGCCACAGGCTACGACCCAAATAAGTTAAAGGGGCTGATGGCAGAGTACGGCTTGACCAACGCCAACCCTGATGAACTTATTTTCGCAATACACACATACTATGCGTTAATAATGAAGCTCATAGCAGCTGAGGTGGCTTACCTGTATGGTGAGGGCAGATTCTATAAGTCATACATCGCTGAGCTTGAGGATAAGTATACCGAGAGCGGCGTTAATGGAGTTAAGGCGGCGCTTGGCGAACTTGAAAGCGGCGGTGTCTTCACTAAGCTGCTCGGCATTGAGAATTTCCTGGAGGGCGACTACTTCTCCTGGTACCTTGAGGAAATGGATAAGGATTTAGCCGACTTTATAGCCGAGGTCGCGAGGGCCCTCTCAACCTACGAGATAGCGACGCCGCAACCGGAGCCTGAGTTCGCCAGGGACCTGCTGAAAAGACTCTATCAGAACCTCATCCCTGGCGATATAAGGCATAACTTAGGCGAGTACTACACGCCCGACTGGCTTGCTGAGCTGCTTCTCGACGAGGTCGGGCTGAGCCTTGATGATATAAGGAAAATGGGCGAGAAGGAGACTTTGAAGCCGCTTGAGATAAGTGTCCTTGACCCGGCCTGCGGCTCAGGCACATTCCTTGTGCTCTACATCAGCAGGCTTAGGAAGTACGCTGAGGAGCACTTCCTAACGGACATTTTACCGAATTATGTGCTTAAGAATGTCGTTGGTTATGACTTAAACCCACTGGCAGTGTTGAGTGCGAGGACAAATTACCTACTAGCAATTGCCGACCTACTCGCTTATGCCGGTGGGGGAAGTGTTGAAATCCCAATTTATCTAGCTGACTCAATAATGATTGAGGAGAGGTACGAGCTTAAAGACGGCAAAGACGTATACGTGTTAAGGACTGTAGCCGGCGAATTCAAGATATCTAAGGATATTGCCGAAAAACCTGACCTCCTAAGGAAAGTACTTGACGAAGTGAGAACATGCCTAGAGAATAAGTGCAACCCCTCTGATTTCATTCAAAGGCTTAAACTGTATAACATAGACTCTACTGATTTTGACATACTACTTGACCTCTTCAATAAGTTGCTTGACCTTGAGAGGCAGGGTAAGGATAAGGTGTGGGTTTCAATCCTCAGAAACGCCTTCGCACCAATACTCAATGGCAAATTCGAATTCGTAATCGGCAACCCGCCTTGGGTTAGCTGGGAGAGCCTACCAGAACAGTACAGGGAGATTAGCAAAGGTCTCTGGGAGAAGTACGGTCTATCAGAGATGAAGGGAAAGACTGGGCTCGGCAAGGTCAAGAAAGACTTGGCCATGTTATTCTTGGTAAGAAGCTTCGACCGCTACCTAAAGGAGGGCGGTAAACTAGGCTTCCTAATAACATTCACGGTATTCAAGATCCAGGCTGGAGCTGGCTTCAGGGGCTTCCTGGCAACGAATACAAAGATCCATGTTATTCACGACTTGGTGACCCTAATGCCGTTTGAGGGTGCCACAAACAGGACAGGGGCCGTAATTATTGAAAAGGTGTGCTACATCGATAAGATCAAAGGAGTGAGTGCAAGAAAATAAATGAGGTACAGAGGTCCAACATAAGTGGTATAAGGCATAGAGTATGGGTTGGTAAGCAAGTAGACCCAGATATGCCAATAGAGGAGGTTCGTAAGACGACTAGGCACAACGAGATAATTATGATACCGTTAATGCTTAATGATCCAGCATCGCCGTGGATGCAAATTACGCCTAATATTGTGAATGCTGTTAGAAAATTAATGGGTGAAAGCCACTATTATAAAGCACATGCAGGAGTTTACGCAGGTCTTAATCAGGTTTATTACGTCAAGGTGCTTGGGAAGGTTCCCGACGGCATGCTAATCATAACGAACCCGCCTGAGAGCGGGCAGAAGAAAATGGTCAAGCAGGTTGAGGTTAAGGTTGAGCCTGATCTTGTTTATCCATTGATAAGGGGTGAGGATGTGAAAAAATGGTATGTGGAGTTTAAGGATAGGTACATTATCTTTCCTTCGGATTCTGAAGGCAATAGTTTAAGCCCTACTACTATGAGAAGTAAGTATCCTAATGCGTATAGCTATTTTTACCAGATTCTTTAATGATTTAATAAGCAGAGGAGGGGGACCTTACAAGTCCAAGCTAAAGCTGTATAAGAACCTACCATTAGAAAAAGCCGAAAAGTTAGCACCACCATTCTATTCTTACTTTTTTACCTGCCAATTCCAATTCTTGCCCGTCTTTCACGCGATACGGTTCTATTCCGCTCTCATCTTTCACTAACATGAACCTGTGTCCGTTTATGTTTTCATATCCAACGTCATATTCCATGATTATAATTGTTTCTTCTTCGCTAATTTCAGAAGGAACGTCTTCTTTTTCAATCTTTTCTATTTTTTCTTCTGGTTGTTCTTCTGACTTTTCTATTTCAAGGGGTTGCTCTTCTGCGCTTTCAGGTAAGAGATTTTCTTCTGTTTTTTCAAGCTTTTCTTCGGGTTCTTCTTTCTTTGCTTCAAACTCTTCTTTTATTATTTCTGCTTGATAAGGTGGCGCTTGATAAATTGCAATGATTTTATCCACGTCCTCTTTGCTGAGCCCTGCGATTTCTAATTCTTCAGGCTTGAGTTTAGGCGCGTTTAAAATTGCATACTGTTTAAAGTTTCCGACTTCAAAAAGCCTCACATGAACATTGTGAACAAGGAAAAAAGTGCAAAAAGCTTCCTTTCTTCTATAGAATTCAGTTCTCTGAAAAGGAACAAAATTTCTGGAAGCGAAAGGTGGTTCTCATGTCCTTTCGCTTTTGCCCTTTGCTCTACAAGCGCTAGCTCTTGTATATCTTTTTTAGGCTTTCCTTCCAGGGCTTTTCGAACAGGAGTGATAAACCTAATATCGAACGATGATAAAATTTTGTCTGCAAAAGAAAAATTAGTATTGTGTGAACTTTGTCAAGCCCTGTTAAGTCTGAACGCTTCATATTTTCCTCGCGAATCAGCGCGTAAAAGTTCTTCGGCTTCTTTTCGAATACAAAAGCTTTGAATACTCTCGGCTTTCCTTCTTTCGCATAAAGCTCCTTGACAGCAAACAGTCTTCTAATACCCACAAAAACCTTATACTTATCCCCGTCCTTATACGCGTAACCAGGTGCTAACTGTCCTACCTCACGTATGCTTTCAACTAAGTCTGAAAAGTCGTAGTAGACTCTAATCTTCGCTTCTTCATCCGCTTCAACGCTTTCTATCGGCAGCTCTTTGTATTCTAAAGGTTCGTTTTCGTTCATAATAAACCCCACCCCCTCAAAACTCGTTTCATAACAAGGCGTGCAACTGTAAGGTTTTTCTTTCCCATAAAAGAAGGATCGTGAAGAACCTTCGCATATTCTTCATAGTATTCTTTTTCCAGCCTGTCCCGCTTTTCCTTTGTAAGATTAAAAAGTTTTTCTGACACATCATCAGGCAAACCCCACCCGAACGGAACAACTTCTTTTTTTTCGAACTTTTTTCAAACTGTTTTGATAGCACAACTAATACAACTTGTGAACTGTCATTTCGATTCCTTTTCTTTTCAAGCATAGCAAGATTTTTTCAACAAAATATCCGTGAGCGTAAAGAGAAACAGCAATTTTCACAGGTATAGTCCCGTAAACTTTCTTCGCGTCCCTCACGATTATTTCCTTTTCAGGTTCTGAAATGTCTGTGAAGAAAGAATTAAGCTCCCTCCAAAGCTCTCCGTCGTTCCCGCTCGATAAAATGTTCGGGTCGTAATAAGATCTTCTCCCGTGTATCAGCTCGTATTCTCGGGGAGTAAGCACTGGAGCCGATGGGGAATGATCTTCGTACGACATGCTTAATAATGCAAAATGGCTTTTTACCCCCGTCAATGTAATAATCACCTATTAAACATGCATCACGATTGTTAAATCGCATAAAAAGCATATGCTTTTTAATCTTTATAACTTTTTCTGTACAGCATCTTTTGACTTTTTGTATAAAATTATGTGATAAAGTTTATAAATTACAATATTTAACAAAACGTGATGACAAGAGGCTTCTTAGCAATAAGTATTTCACAAGAGGATAAGAATAGGATTGAAGAGTATCTCAAAAAAAAGATACCCAGAATACCAGCCTCCGCTTTCAGTGTTCGTCAGAAAAGTGGTATTTGAATACATAGAAAAGGACGAAGTAATGCGAGAATACGGTCCATACATGTCCTTTGTCAGCAACAATGAGAACACAATATTCATCAAGGACGCAAAGAACGACAGGATAGTGCCTGTAAGGGTCGTGATTAAAGAGAACGGGCAGTTTGATTTGTTCTGCGAGCTTGACGAGCGAAACGACTGCATGCACGTGGGGTTTGTTTTTGCGCTTCCTGAGTTCTATAAAATCCTGAAAGAGAAGGGGGTCAAGCCGAGAGCGTTAAAATAAAAGTTAAATAATATTTTTTTGGTTTATTTTTTGAAAGCTACTGTGCAATCTTTCATAAAGCTTTTTATTTTGCTTTGTGCAATTAACGAACAAATGGGACGGAAAATATATTTGAAAGACAGGTTCTTATTCCAGGCAATATAGCTATACGTACTCTGGAAGAATCAATGCAATAATTTGGATCTTTTAAATTTTCTTCAATTTTCACTTTAGCTTCATTAACAACTTCTTTATAATTCTTTTTTGGGAGATCTGCTAGCGTAGATGAACACAATAATAAAAAGCTTGCATTTTTGTAACATTCCATCAAAGCTCCAAGTGTTGACTTGTAATCTTTTGTTGCTTGGTATAGTGGCTTAATTTCTTTTTCGCTTAAATTAGTGAACTTAAAAAGCTCTTTTATTTCTAAATCCAGTTCTACAACATATCTTGTTAGTTGCCAGGATTTAGGGCTGCCCCAAACCGAAACTATAAGTATTTTTGTAGGAATATTTGCTTCATCTGCCATTTTTTAAATTAAGCGGTATAACTGTACCATATCCTATTTCCTTTGCAAATCCTAATCCGCTTCTGTATAATTCTCGACCATTCTTTTCGGTGCTTAGGAAGATTAAAGAACCAGGTATCAAAGCTTGATATATTGGCTTTCTTTTTTTATTTAGCAAGCTATAACCTGCTCCTAATAAAGAAACTTTTCCATATATTTCAATTTCTGTGCCCAGTTCACTTTTTATAACCTCTAAAATATTTTTACCTGTATCGTAAAGTACTGGAGAAGCTACATATAATACATTTGCCTTTTCATCTAATTTTAAGAGTTTCTCTACACCACCTTCTTCAATTATCAACTGGCAAACCCTTCCTTCGCCTCCCAGTTTAACGTTATACGAACCGGCTTTTATGTTGGAAACGCCTGTTATCTCGTAATAGACTTCTGCCATCAAATAAATTCCAAAAGAATAGTCAACATATTGAGCACTATAAATTAAGCCTTTATCTTCATCCACTACTTTAATATTTTCTTTTCTTACTTTTAATCCGATACCAATTCTTTCCTGTAATTTAGGAGAAACAGTTTTATTCTTTAATTCTTCATCCAGTTCATCCAAAATTTTCTCTTTAATAGCATAGTTATTCTCAGCAATAACTCTTTTGATTTTATTTGCGTATTCCTTTAATGCATTGGAAGAAATTAGCTTATTTCGAAAGCTAAAATCGAGATAGATGCCGGAATTCTCTTTACCTTTGCTAATGATTTGGACAAATGGCCCCCGTATGGTTACTGTTCCTAATGCATTTTTATATTCAGATAACCAATCATGTGAAGGTGAAAAGTTGGAACCGAACAGTGTTGCAAATACCCCAGCAATAGTGGAGGAAGTTGGTAATATAAAACTTCTACCCATTGAATAGACTCCTCTTGAGCTTGGATCAAATTCTCCTGGCCCTCTGAAGAACATTGAGCCTAAAATTCTAAATTTGGCTAGCATGCTATACCCCTCTTAAACCTCCCCAATACACACGAACAGCTTTGAACAATTGTACTAGAAGCCATTTTTCATATTCTTCTAATAAACCTTCTTTATTTTTATAAATATTATTTATTAAGTTAATGTACTTTTCAAAAGCCTCGATTTTAATCCTTTTTTCTTCTTCAGGTACTTTAATATGACGTTCTACTACGTTTTTAATTATGTCTTCTTTTAAAAAATCGTTCTTATTCTTTGTCATTAATATATCCCAAGTCTTTAGATTTTCTTTTTCAATTAAACTATATATTAACCTAGTAGAATATTTTTCATCTATTAAATCTTTAATAATTTCATTTAGAATATCTAAGATATTTTCGTATTTATTTATGTTTTTATCATCTTGCTTATCCACTCTTAACTTATCTAACTTGTATAATGGTAATACAGCATAAGTTTCTGAACCTCTTGGAGAATAAACTAGGGTCAAAGAATTCTTGGTTAAAGACTCGCTCTTGCCACATTCACTTTCATATTCTTTTCCTGAAATGCTCCATTTGCTCTCCTTAGAAAATTCATCCAAATATCTATTTGAACTATTTATTATTGCATACATAGGATACATGTAATGAGCAATATACATAACATAGCTTCTCCCTGTTAATAAAGCAGGAATGAAGTAATTAGCACCAATTTGATAAAATCCATTATAGTTCCCATTTTGGAAGTTCTTGCTTGTGGGGTTTACTATTTTTAATGCTTGAGATACAGGAGATATTACAAGAAGGTCATCTCCGCCTGCATATATTGTGAAGCCATCAAATTCTTCAACAATTGCGTTATCTATTAAAGAGTTTATCATGAGAGATTTACTTACAGAAGAATGATATGAAAAGCTAATGACCGAAT
>Ga0081529_124738_pt1 | contig 42137 bp, 34 predicted proteins | sample EchGeymetagenome_FD_71012 | JGI IMG/M metagenome (GOLD analysis project Ga0081529, IMG submission 71012) | Ferrous microbial mat and aquatic microbial communities from Echinus Geyser, Yellowstone National Park, USA - transect B T=78-80 C v2... ...
TGCCTGCTTCTGTGCTTGACCCTGTGCAGATTAGCTTGCCGTTCTTGAATAATATTATCACAGCCTTTGGTTCTTTTATTCTAAATATCGCCCCAGGGAACTGCTCAGGCTCGTAGTCAACTTCCTTTACATTCTTTGAGAGCGCATAAAGGTCTATCGTTGCGTGTAGATCTGCGCTTACAACGATATTCTGTATCTTTATATTGGGCTTCAGGTTAAGTGTTCTCTTTTGCTCCATAAAATCATTATTTTTATTTCAATAATAGTTTATTAATCTTTCTAATTGACTGGTTAGCTAGGATCCTAACAAACTAAAATTTTCTCGTTGGTGATAAATCTAATTCATACCACATGGTTGGTTTAGTGCTGAAGAAAAGATTATTAAATTGTTATTTCCTATACTAATTGTCGATTGTAAGAAGCTCAGGCGTGTGGCAGCTCGCCTCTGTTAGGCTCCAGCAGAGGATTTAGCAGGGATTAAAAATCCCAAATGCCCACCCCGTTATAAAAGCGAGGAGCCATTCATCTTTAAAGTGATAAAAGGTTTTTATGGCGGATCAGATAAACAATTCAAAGTATAGCTCCAAACTTGCAGAACGTATAAGAGAATTTAACTCTGCCTTTAAGCTTGGCGTCGACCTTGGTACAAAGGAAGGAGGCATAGCTCTTGTTAAGGATAACCAGGTCTTGTTTGCAAAGACATTTTTAGACTTTCACAAGGAGAACTTAAAAGACAGAAGAACACATAGGCGCAATAGGCGCAGCAGACTAGCCAAAAAGAGAAGAGTAGCTATACTTCGATCATGGTTATTAAGACAGAAGGTAAACGGAAAACAACTGCCGGACCCTTATAAAATAAAAGATACTCCGCTCTTCAAACGCACTAATGCAAAAAATTGGATTGATGCTGTTGTAAGTAAGCAAGATACTTCACCAGAAGCTTTTGTTAGGGCTCTCACAACCGTTTTCAGAAAAAGAGGTCAGAGTTATGAAGAGACGGCGAAACAGATAGAAGATATGGATTACAGAGAACTTAAAGACTATATAAATTCATTAGGCAGCATAACGGAAGAAGAATTTAATGCGCTGTCAGAAGAGATAAAATATAGAAGTGAAAGCTCAGAAACCTCAAGCGAGAAAAACAGATATGCAGGCTTGGTCGATATTCTTAAGACTAAGTTATCAAACAAAGAAAATATAAAAAATAGGAGGGAGCGCGAAAAAGAATTAGAACAAATTGTTAAAGCTTTTTGCGAGGCCAATAATGTACACGAAAGTGATAAATGGATTAGCCAGTTGAAGTCGCTGTTGAATAAGCCTATCAGAAAAGTGCGTTTCACGAACCGCATTGTAATAAGGTGCAACATATGTGACAGGCCTACGCCCAAAAAATCAAGACCTGACATTAGAGAATTATTATACATGGATGTGATAAGAAACTTTCTTAGAGCCGGCAGAATAGAACCAAATGAAGAAGCGATTAACTATTATAAAACTTTATATAAAAAGGCAGCAGAAATAAGAAAAAGTATAATAAAAAAGGCACCTTTAACCGAAGAGCAGAAAAAACTCAAAAAAGAGTTATCAAAGCAGCTCAAGAAATACATAAACAAAGATTACAGGGCTAGTGCACAGAAAAAGATGCTTGAACAGATAAAGGTTTTGATGTTTGAGAAGCTTAGTGGCAGGTCTAGATATTGCATAGAACACCTTAAGGCGAGGGCTAATGGTGAAGATGTCGAGGCAGGTTACCATGGTCATGTGCAAAAAAGGCATGACATGAATATAGCACAGAAAAACCATGACAAGCGAGTTATAAACCTCATTGAATACATGCTTTTCCGCAGCGACGAATCTCTTGCAATGGAATTGAAGAATAAGGGCATAATGTATATCACAATAGAAGCACCAGAGCCAGATACAAAAAAACTAAAAAAAGGGAAACCACAAAAAAAAGATGAGCGCAATATTAAAGAGAAGTTACTTGATGAGCAGTTTGATGTTGAGGGACAGAGATTTGTATGCATATATACTGGTCAGGAGCTTTCAAAAGACAGGCTAAATGAATATGAGAAAGACCACATTTTTCCAGAATCACGAGATGGGCCATCAATACGTGACAACTTAGTTATAACTACTAAAGAGATAAACAAAGAAAAGGGCGATAGAACACCATGGGAGTGGCTGCATGATGACCCTGTCAAATGGCAAGAGTTTAAAAACAGGGTCATGCGCCTTTATAGTTCTGGCAAAATTACAGAAAGAAAAAAAGAACTTTTGTTAAATGAGGGCTCAGAATTTCCGATGGATAATCCAACAGAATTAGCCAGGGCAGGAGCTCGTGTAAACAACTTTATAGCTGACCTAAACGAGATGCTTAAAAAGCACGGTTTACCTGAAGCCCAGACTCTTTTTGAAAAAGGTAAACCAATTGTACAAATAGTAAGGGGTAGTGAAACGCAGCGTCTCCGCAGGCAATGGAATGCAATTGATCCAAGTTTTATTCCATTGAAAGATAGAGCTGTTTCTTTTAACCATGCAGAGGATGCAGTAATCGCTGCCAGCATGCCACCAACTTTTTGGAGGTCACAAATTTACAGGTATACATGGCATTTTGCTCCAAGCAAGGAACGCTCGGATTTTGCATTGCCTGATATTGCGCCAAATTGGGATGACTTTATTGCCAAAAGAAATTCACCAATAATAGCAGTACTTGGAAAGACTAAATACAGTTGGAAGAATAGTGGCAGTATATTTGATGATACACTATACAAGAAATACAATTCTCGCGCTTTCTTTAAAGAGATATACAAGCAACCGGGGCCTAAAGAAAATGATGATGACAAAATTAATCAGCCAACCAAACCAATACCTATAGACGAGCACAAAATGGATCCTAACTATAAATACTACCACGTTAAAGTAGGTAATAAGCGCTTTTTAATAAAATCGCAGAAGGGTGGTTCTTTAATTACAATTAAGCCTAAACATACCTTATGGCCACGCACAATACAGGTAAATCCCACATACGGATCTGTAGTGCTTACAAAAGGAGACAAAGGCGAAATTGAGCTTCATTATAACCCTATATCACCAATAATGTCTATGTATAAGCAAGGGATCATTCTAGATATGGATGAAAGGCTTAAGCGTGCTTTGTCAGATAAAATGAGATATGAAGGTCCTAAAAAGGAATTACGTGTGCATGATATAATATATTTACCTGCTACAAAACGTCATGGTGAAGGTTACTTCTTAGTTACAAAGCTGGGGAGATCTGGTGTAAAAGTTGTCCCAGAGGATAAGTTAAAAATTAGGTATACTAAACAAAACAGCAAAGATCTGGGTTCTGAATCAGGAAAAGACAAAGCTAAAGATAAAAGCGTAGAGATTGGATTAAACGAAGAAGATCTTTTGTATTTATACAATAATCCCGATTCAATACGTATAAAGTAAGCTATTTTCTCAAATATGGCAACTATTACAGACGTAAAACTAGTGGTCTAGATTTAAGAAGCCCCATTTCGAAGATACTTCAAATTTTAATTTTCTCAAGCTGATTCCTTCGTGTTATATCTTTATCCCTCGAATTTGAATAAAATTTTTGCAAAGCTTTTTATAATTTTATTGAGAAATCTCTTACAATCGACAATTAAATATTTTGTTTGTGTAATCCCAGAAGCCTTTAGCACGCCAAACTTCTCAGCAACTTACAATCGACAATTAAATATTTTGTTTGTGTAATTATGGCGAAGCATGGCTTAAGGCTTTAGAGTGGTACACTTACAATCGACAATTAAATATTTTGTTTGTGTAATAAAGCAAGAAAACAGGCTACCTCACACCACAGGAACGCACTTACAATCGACAATTAAATATTTTGTTTGTGTAATAAAGCCTCAAGAATATCGTTATCTGTTATTTCAATCCTTACAATCGACAATTAAATATTTTGTTTGTGTAATAAAAGAATATGAAGGAAAGATATCGCCAGAAGAAGAAGAACTTACAATCGACAATTAAATATTTTGTTTGTGTAATGCTTGTGCGTATGCGGGTATGAGATAGTAGAAATAATTCTTACAATCGACAATTAAATATTTTGTTTGTGTAATGAAGGTGATGGTTGGTATCAATTAAATGGTTATACCTTACAATCGACAATTAAATATTTTGTTTGTGTAATTTAAGCATATAAAAACTTGCATAATTTTCGCTAACACTTACAATCGACAATTAAATATTTTGTTTGTGTAATAGGAAAAAGTGCGATGGCCATAGCTATAATCAAAACCTTACAATCGACAATTAAATATTTTGTTTGTGTAATAAACTTGTTGCTAAACCGATTGAATAGCTTTAAAACTTACAATCGACAATTAAATATTTTGTTTGTGTAATAAGGTTTATTATGTAATGCCAAGCACAACACAAAACTTACAATCGACAATTAAATATTTTGTTTGTGCAATCAGCATTGAGAGAGTATGCTAAGAATAATTATTACAGACAATTAATTTACTAATTTTGTGCAATAAAAAGGTTAAAATATATCATCGCAAAAGTTTCTGAATTCACAAAAATTACATTTTGCACGATATTCGGTAGGGTCTGGGCGTATTCCATCCATAACATTGGACCTTACCACATCGGCGATATAAAGCACTTTTGCTTTATCGCTACTAGTTATTTTAACACGATTTAGCTTTATTTTTATACGCGAATATTTATACAGAAAGTAACCTTCCGTTGTTTTTAATTTCAATGAGTCTTCCAATAGTATGGAGTAGGCAGCTAATTGCATTTTATATATATCTGGATTGTTGCTATATTTAACTTCTATGGGATATGCTTTATGCTCGCCGATCAACGCATAATCTAACTTCCCGCGGAGCATGAACTCTTCGCTAAAGAGAGCCAAATCTTTTACTAATTTGTAACCATCATATATCAAATCTTTGAATAATTTTGTAAGTATGTCTTTATTTAACGAAAACTCAAATTCTCTGCCAGTAAGCATTCCATATGTAACATCTCCTGTACCGGATAGGAGATTGTTGTAGAATGGTATTCTAGGACAATAAATGTATTGTTTTATATCGTTTACTGTTATCCAGAATTTATCGCGGTTCATATTATTCTACTTTTAGAATATTTATGGAACCTATGAAGTTTATCTTCCATGTTTTCTATTAACTCAAAATCATTTATCTCATTAATTGCTATCTTTTGAACAAAGATGCTTACTGGCCCGCCATTCTTAGCAATCCTCTTTAATGCACTTTTAAGATCTTTTAGTGCTGGCGATGACAAAGAACCTGTAAAGACACTGTATTGTATGCGACTGAGATCAAAGTTTAAACATACATTAATTATTTCCTGCCTCGTTTTTTCACTAGTGCAGTCATAAGAAACTATGACCCCGAATTTATACAAAACCTCACCACTTAAATGAATATTTTATATACTTACCATGGCCTTTCAAAAAATTGGCCACCGAATATATATTACTTTGTATTATAGAGCGCATAGTAAGTTTCTTGCCAGAGTAGGACTCTCTTTTATTAAGTTCGCCTATTATGCTACTAGATATTAATTCTCTAGAGCTATCGTCAAGCATAGAATTTTCTAGACCTATCTTCTTTTTTCTATTGATAATAGACAATATTATTTTATCTACGAGTCTTGGCTTGAATGGTTCGCTTAAATCTAACACAAGAGACGGTTTTCCTGGCCTATCTGTATGCAAGAATCCGGCAAAAGGTTCCAGACCTGCATTAAGTATGCCCATCCACACCAATGAGTATAATATTGCATAGCCGTAGTTAAGAGCAACATTAATTATATCAGCCCCATTATGGTCCCTGCCTTTAAATCCGTAATTTGTATTTAGTAGATCTGCGAAAGCGCCCCAGTATATATGCGCGGCGTTAGCCTCTATATTTAGCAAGGCTGTTCTAGCCCGATTAACATTTTCCTCTTCAATTTTTGAGATCCTAAACGCCATATTCTCCATTTCACTTATTTTCTCAACGAAATGGTTTGCGTCACCTTCTTCTTTGTTCTTAACGAAATACTTTATTAACGCAGCTTGATTACTTATTTTAGATTCTAGTATATCTTTAACCAAAATAAGTCCCATTGATTTTTCTAATGCATCAAATTGAGCACGTTTCACTTCTGCAAATGCAGCTAATTGTGGAGAAGAAATCATAACGTTTGGGTAGCTGTTGCTCCATATGCATATCTTTATTCCATGCTTGCAAGCCTCATTTATTAAAGAAGTAGAAATTGATACACCCCTTGACATTAATATTATCTCGTCTAAGTTGTTCATTGCATATTGTGCGATAACTTCTTTTTTCTTCTTTATGATAATTCTTCCTGACTTCCTACCTATAAAATAACCAAATCCAGAAACTATTAGAGTACGTTCATCTAATACATTAAATAAGCTGTTTAGATCTCTGTCTTTTACCGCCACGTCGGACATTTATATAGCACCGAATTTATAAAATATTGAATGCATTGTTGAATAAATTTGCGTGTTTAATTTTTAAAACTTCTTTTCGAATGCAGGTCTACTTACTACCATGGTGGTTGCTTTTTTTAAGTTGAGCCTTTGCAGTAAGCGGAGGAGAGTATAAGCATAATGGCGACCAAAAACTAGTTGTATATGCGGCTTCGCGCCTTATCGTGCATAGGGTGCTGCTATACTAAGAGGTTTGCAAAACACACATTGTTGCACTTGTAATAAAAGTGCAGTAAAACCAGACAGGCGAGGACCTTGCGGAATTTATGGCAATAAATCCAGTAGGCAGTGCTTACGTATTTTTCGTGCCTTATCGCATATCTCATAAGGTATGTGACTTAATTTTGTGAATTTGCAAGGTTTATAAAATGTAAATTCAGGATCCTAATGGCTTGCAGAAAGAATAAGTATAAAAAGATTACGTGATTATATATTATATAAAAGATTTTTATCAATCTATACCCATAAAAAATGCATGCTAATTGTAAAAACTATGAAATGGTGATATAATGGCTGAAAATCAACTTGGTGCAGGACAACAGTATCTAATCTTGCCTGAAGGAGCTACACGAATACTGGGCAGGGAAGCCCAGAGAACAAATATAGCTGTGGGCTACGCTGTAGCAAGTGCGGTGAAGACAACACTAGGTCCTAAAGGTATGGATAAGATGCTAGTGAGTGAGCTTGGTGATATAGTAATAACAAACGACGGTGCTACAATACTGGAAGAGATGAACGTTGAGCACCCTATAGCAAAGATAATGGTAGACATAGCAAAAACCCAAGACAAAGAGGTTGGCGATGGTACAACAACAGCAGTGATAATTGCTGGAGAGCTTCTAAAAGCTGCAGGCAATCTTATAGAGCAAGGCATACACCCTACAATAATAATAAAGGGCTATAAGATGGCAGCAGAAAAGGCAAAGGAGCTGCTAAGGGAGAAGAGCTTTAATGTAAGCATAGAAGACGAGGACAAGCTTGAAAAGATAGCAATGATAGCTCTAGGTTCAAAGAACATAGGTGGGGAGAGCACAAAAAGATACTTATCAAAGCTTGCAATCCAGGCAATAAAACAAGTAGCTACTAAGGAGGGAAACAAAATAAAGATAGATCATGACTTCATAAAGCTTGAAAAGAAAGAGGGTGGCGGCATAGAGGATACAGAGTTCATAAACGGTGTGCTTATAGACAAAGAGGTGGTTCACCCAGGCATGCCAAAGTCTATAAAGAATGCAAAGATAGCACTCCTCGACCTTGCTCTTGAAATAGAGAAGACAGAAACAGATGCGAGGATAGAGATAACCTCGCCAGAGCAGATGCAGGCATTTCTAGCACAGGAGGAGAAGATGTTAAAGGAAATGGTAGATAAGATAGCTGCAAGCAAGGCAAATGTGATCTTCGTAGAAAAAGGCATAGACGATGTAGCGCAGCACTATCTTGCAAAAGCAGGTATAATGGCGGTTAGGCGCGTGAAGAAGAGCGATATGGAGAAGCTAACTAAAGCAACAGGAGCAAACATAGTTACAAGCCTCGATGATCTATCAGAAAAGGATCTTGGATTCGCAGGCCTTGTAGAGGAGCGCAAGATATCGGGCGAGCAAATGGTCTTTGTAGAGAAATGCAAGGATCCAAAGAGCGTTACGATATTTATAAGGGGAAGCACGCAGCAAGTGGTAAACGAAGTAGAAAGGTCACTCAACGACGTGATAGGTGCAATATCTAGTGCTATAGAAGAAGGTAAATATGTAATAGGTGGTGGCAGCATAGAAATAGATGTTGCAAATGGTCTGCGTGCATATGCAAACAACACGGGTGGCAGAGAGCAACTTGCAATACAGGCATTTGCTGATGCAATAGAGATAGTTCCGAAGACGCTTGCAGAGAGCGCTGGCATGGACCCTATCGATACGCTGGTGCAGCTTAGAAGCAAGCACAATAGCTCTGAGGGTCGTGTATATGGAGTAGACGTTTACAAGAACACTATAGGTGATATGGAGAAGCTGGGTGTAATAGAACCACTAAAGGTAAAGGAGCAGGCAATAATAAGTGCAAGCGAGGCATCAGAGATAATATTGAGAATCGATGATATGATAAGCGCAAAGAGCAAGCCGTCATCTAGTCCAAGCCCAAGCGGGGAAGGTGCAGGAGCTGAGGATTGAGGTTAGTTTGTTTTTTATTATTTTCTCTCCTATTCTTTATTTGATTATGTGGAAAGGATAAGATCTTTTATAATTGCTGGCACTCCTGGGGCAGGTAAGACTACTCTTCTTTCCAAGGTTAAGCTAAAGAATGCAAAGCTTGTTAATATGGGAAGCGAGATGCTTAAACATGCGGGACTATCTGATAGGGATAAGCTCAGGTACCTAGGTTTTGATGAGCAGAAGGAGCTTAGAGCAAGGGCTATAAGAGATCTGCGAAGAAGAGGTGGCAACATTATAATAGATACACACCTTTCAGTAGAGCAGAATGGTAGATTCCTGCCAGGGTTTTCATTAAATGAGTTAAAGGAACTGAACACAAAAGCGTTTATCTATATAGATGCGGATGCAAAGGAGATAATAGCAAGGCGCAAAAAGGATAAGAGCAGGAAGAGAGAAGAGGAGAGCGAAGAAGAGATAAATATGCATAGATTATTAAACATTGCGTTTATGGCTTCTGCCGCTTCAGAGCTCAATATACCAATACTCATATTTAGAAATAGTGAGGGTATGGCAGACAAGGTGGCGGGTGAGCTTGAAAGATCATTAAATGAGCTGATAAAATGATAGCTTTGCTAATAGCACTTATTGCTATTCTTTATACACTTTCTTCTTTTGCAATTCAGAGAAAAATGGCTAACATGAAAAAGGTTTATGAAATGCAAGAGCTAATAAAACAGAAGAGCAAAGAGCTAAACGATATGGTTAAAAACGGCGCAAAGAAAGAAGAGCTTATACTTAAACAGCGAGAAGTCATGTCATTAGCATCAGAAAGTATGCTTAACCAGATGAAGCCGATGATAATAATACTGCCTTTATTCTTAGTTATATACTACTGGCTTTTGCCATTATTCTTTCCTACACATCCTAATGTAACAATATATGGCGCAAAATTTGCATATAACACATTCTTCATAATTGTGGTCTTCATCTTTGGATTAGCACTTTCATTCTCAGTTATGCTTATTGAAAGGGGTAAAAAGAAAAAGGAGCAGCAAGTAAAGATAAACCAAGTTAACATGCAAGAAGACAAACATTAGAGCGATGAGAAAAGTATTTTATATATATTCTTTACTTTAAATCTTATACAATTGGTGTTTACGTGCCTAGACCAATGTATAGATCAAGAAGCTTAAGAAAGCTAGCTAGAGTCACACCTAAAAAGAGGAATATAATACATTACAAAAAGAAGGCAGGCAATAGGCCACATTGCGCTATATGTAGCAAAGAGCTTAACGGTATTAATGTTAGCAAGAATGCAAAAGGAAAGAGCCTAAGAACAAATGTAAGAATCTTTGGCGGCGTGCTATGTGCAAATTGCGCTGCAGACATAGTTAAGCTTGCAAGCAGAATAGAGCATGGCGAGCTAAAGCTTAACGAGATAGGGATAAAGCAAAGAAATTATGTGTTGCAGCTTATCTCACATTAGCTGTTTATGAAAGCAATAATAATATCAGGTTTGCCAGCGGCTGGCAAGAGTACAGTAGCAGAGATTATTTCGAAGAAGCTTAACTTGAAAGCGATAAACGTTGGCGACATATTAAAATCAAAGTTCACCGAAGCAACATCAAGGAACTACTGGGACACACCAAGTGGCTTCTCCGCTCTAAGGTTGCGTGAGAAGAACGAAGAGATAGACAAAAGCGTCGATAGGGCTGTGCTGCGCATAATAAAGAGGGGCAATATAGTAATAGCAAGCTATGTTATGCCATGGCTCTCAAAAACAGGCTACAAGATTTGGCTCGATGCAAGCCAAGAAGAAAGGGCTAAGAGGCTTGCAAAAAGGGATAAGATAAGCGTTGAGAAAGCAGCAGAGATAATAAAGAGGAGGGATAGGGAAAACTATCTATTATACAAAAAGATCTATGGCATAAGCTTTGGAAAGGATAAAAAACCATTTGACTTGGTAATAAATACAGAAAAACTCTCTCCAACGAAAGTAGCAAATATTATAATAGAAAAGATATGGAAGGGAAGAGGAAGAAAAAGGCAAATAAAGGAGAAGGGATAAAAAGTAATAAAAAGTAATAAAAAGTAAGGAAAAGTAATAGGGTGATTAATTGGCCTTAATAGAAGTAGGAAGAGTGTGTATCAAGAAGTTCGGAAGAGATGCGGGAAGCAGAGCTGTAATTACAAAAATCATAGATAAAAATTTTGTAAATATAATAACAACAGAAAGACCAAAGGAAAGGAAATGTAACGTTAAGCATTTGGAGTTTCTTGGCGAGAAGATAGACCTAAATGATAAAGCGCAACTCCAAAAAGTGCTAGGTATAGTATTGGAGAAAGGCGAAGCCAAAAAAGAAAAAGATAACACATAAATAAGTTTTAGGATAAATCTAAACTATGATAAAAATAACAAAGAAGATAAAGAATATCATTAAGAGGGATAAAAGAGTAATGATGCCCACAACAAGAGAAGCATACCCCTTCGTTTCTTCGCATGGTGATGGCGATTTTGTATATGATGTTGCGGGCAACAAGTTTATAGACTTCTCCAGTTTTATTGCTGTATACAACTTGGGTGTAAATGCAAACAAGCAAATAAGAAATGCGGTTAAGGAACAAATAGACAAGCTTATGCACGCAGCTTTTACTGATTATTATTCAGAGCTTCCTGTTAGGTTTGCAGAAAAGCTCATAACAATGTTTCCAAAGGGTTTTGGAAAGGTCTTTTTCTCAAATTCAGGCACTGAGGCAAACGAGGCAGCGCTAAAGTTCGCAAGAATATTTACAAAAAGACAGTATACGATAGCGTTTTACAACGCATTTCATGGAAGAACAATGGGTTCGCTCTCGCTTACAGCATCAAAAAGTATACAGCGCTCCGGCTTCGGTCCTTTCAACTCAACTATACACGTTCCTTTTGCATATTGCTACAGGTGTCCTTTCCATTTGGAATATCCATCATGCGGCTTTGCATGTATTGATTTTATAAAAGATTACCCACTTAGCAAGGAAGTTTCACCGAGCGAGGTTGCAGCTATATTTATAGAGCCTATCCAAGGTGAAGGCGGCTATATAGTGCCGCCAAAGGATTACTTCAAGAGGCTAAGCAAACTTGCAAAGGAAAATGGCATATTGCTTGTTGACGATGAGGTTCAAGCTGGCTACATGCGAACAGGTAAATTCCTCGCTTTAGATAATTTTGGCATAGAGGCAGATATATATACAATGGCTAAGTCTCTTGGCGCGGGCTTGCCAATAGGTGCAACAATCTCGAGAAATTCCCTAGGAACAATACCTGCAGGTTCCCATGCAAACACATTTGGTGGCAATTTAGTCTCAATAGCAGCGGCAAACGCCTCTCTTGATTATGTAAAGAGAAACATGAAGCGCTTGAACAGAGAGATAAAGAAGAAAGGTTCATTTATAATGAAAAGATTAAGAGAGATGGAAAGGAATTACGAGATTATAGGTGATGTTAGAGGTATAGGCATGATGATAGGCGTTGAGATTGTAAAGAATAAGGATACAAAAGAATATGGCATTGAAGAGAGGGAAGAGATATTAAATAAATGTTTCTACAATGGCCTTCTATTGCTCCCTGCAGGCATATCTTCAATAAGGTTAATACCCCCTCTTACAATGAAGATGGAAAATATAGAAAAAGGTCTAGAGATATTTGAAAATGCTGTTAAAGAGGTCAAATCAGATAAAGTTTGACAGGCTAAACTGCTTTGTTGGTATAGTGTTTTCATCAAACAGATTGTTTATCTCATCTCTTATTAAAGCAAGCCTTTGCTTTATGTAAGGCTCGAGCTCGTATCTCTCTGCGAGCTCAATCGCCAAATCAAGGTATTTTTCTATACCTCCTTTTGATACAGTTAGCAGCAGCTTGCCTCCATCTCTTGCGCATTTTCCGCTTAAAGGAACGCGTCTATATTTTGCATTGCAAACGCTGCATCTGAATTCTTGCTTAGAAAAGGTATGCAGATTGCCTATAAGGTCTGGTATAAAGTGGCTTATTATTAGCCTTTTCGCCGCATCTCTCTTGTCAACACTCTTTATCATGTCCATAAGCTTAAACTCTGCTTCAACCTTCTCATGCATGCTCTTGAATGCTGTATAAGCGCTCTTCTTTGGCGCAGAAGCGATAGAGTTTTTGCTATCAAGATGGGTTATGTTTATATTGTAGAATCTGCTCTCTTTGTCAAGCCTATCTTTTACCGTTTCTACATTAATCTCACTTGGTGAGGGATAGCTATAGCTTTTCTGATAAAATTCAAGCGGATAAGAAGTAGTTGTTTCCATAGCATGAACTTCATCATCAACCTCTTCAGGCAATACATGAATGGTTAATATAAGTGGTGCATCCATGGTGCCACCTATTGTTGTTGGCAAATAATCCCTTGAAAAATTTATGAGTGCATCTAGTAGAAGCATTGTTGTATCTTCATCACCGTCGCAATTTCTTCTTCTTGCAGAGATCATATAAGGATGAGCAAAGCCTACGTTTGCATCGGTAAAGCCTATTATCCTGCCCATTACCCCGCATGAGGTGTGCGGCGATAAAGTGATTACGAGCTCTCCTACAAGGTCATCTATGCTCTTCGCATTGTAATATGGTTCAAGACCATAGAAATGAACGAGCAGATCATCAACGAAGTTTGCAACACGGAGCAGGTACTCAGCGCCCTTTCTATTTATTATAACATCCTGATGCCTTATCTCAACAAGCTGGTCTTCGCTTACAAGATCATTTCCATACGCATCTTTTTCATAGCCTAATTGCTTTAGCCTTTCTATACTTGTACCTATCTCTACAGGATAGAAGTGGGTTATAGGCATATCTGTTGCATCAAACCTTGCCGTTCCATCTTTGAATATATACACATTGTGCAAGCTCCTCAGAATACCTTTTTCTATCGGCTCAGGCACCTTGTTCTTGTTTGTAAGGCCCCTAACCCCTTTTAGCGTTTCTGGCAATCTGCCAAGCTTAAGCCTTTTCATCGCATCTGTAATAAGGCTCCTTATATCTATATTCCTGGTCATATAACCTATTGTCTCGCTTCCGCAACGTTCGCATTTTTCGTTATAGGTATGAAAACCACATTTCGGGCAAATCCTCTCTATAACCGCTCTCGATCCGCAATCATAGCAGAAAGGTCCAGCTAGGTAGCGCTTACATTTTTCACACCTGTAGTTTGCAACCTCAACCTCTATTCCTTTATTGCTAAACTTTTTCTCATCTATGATATAAGCCTTTGTTATATTTCTTTCCTTACCACCATACTCGCCTATTGGAAATAGGAGATGTGGCGCAGGCTTCATTAGCCTTTCTTTTGCCTTTTCCGGCCTGCCAACCCTTGCACCTATATATGTTGAGCGCTTAGGTATCTTAAATGGTGCAACCCTGTTCACAGCCTCAAGGCTATCCTTGCTGTTAGCATATCTATCCATCACCCTTTCACTTATCTCTAGTTTGCCCTCAATTCCATTTGCAAAGCCCAAGCTTGCGATAAGCGATTCTGCATACTCTTTTTCGATGATTATTCCAGATTCATTCACCTTGTGTGGCACTTGAAGGAGCTCTAATATATTCTTAACATTGCCTTCTTGTATAACAAGCCTTTCTATGTTTAACAGCCTTTCATCCCCATTATACTCTAGCTTGGATCTCCTAATTATTGCCTTTGCAAGCTCCTCAAGTTCGTTTATGCTAATGCTCTGAAATTCAAAAAGGTATTTTGGATGTATAGGCACGTTATATGTTAGCGCAAGCCTATACGCTTCGCCAAAGCTAGGGTCATTGACCTCTTTATCGTAGCCCGCATTTTTTAGCTCAAGGTTCCAGAATTCTTCAACATAGCTTGTTGGCTGTATAAGCGTGTTTGACTTCCTAAAATCACCAAGGGTAATTAATATATCGCCAAGCGAGATTATCTTTGCAACCTCATCTTTTAGCTCAAGCGCCTTCTCTGCTGTATTGATCCTTAATGCCTCACCCGATTTAAGAACAACAAAAGGTCCCTCTATTGAGTCTACAGGTGAAGCAACGCAGCCCTTTCCAGGAAGTTCAACCTTTAGCTGCGTTCCTACAGCTATAAAATTGTTTAATATGATCATGGTAGCAGGGCTGAAACCCTTTGCCGCAATTCCTGTTAGCCTGCTTCTTCCATATCTAAGCCTTAGCCCGCCAGTATAGCCAGGATAAGCAATTACAGGCCTTCCAGCAACGAGCTCTTCCAAAAAGAGAGACACTTTCTCTTCGTCGCTGCTCTTTTCAACCTTGTTTACCTTTATTATAGTGTTGAGCCAATCCCAATCCAGGTTTGCACCCTTAACTTCCTTTATCAGCTTCTTAGCCTTCTGCGCTATTCCTTCGCAAAGTACGAGCGCAATGCCTCCTCTCACCCTATTTGTAAGAACTACTTCTTTTCCATTATACTCTATTCTTCTAATATCCCTATGCGCTGTAACCTCAACATCTTCTGTTGCAACCCCATCAATGCAAACAGGGCAGTTGTTTACTATACTTCTTAAATCATCATCGCTTGGTTTATACTGAAGATGCTGCTTCATATGATAAAGCTCAATCTCTTCAACATATCTCTCAACCTCATCTTGTGTTGGCTTGTATGCACCTATATTGAAGAAACGCCTTGCATAGTCTGCAAATGCAACAGAAAGCGCGGCAGCAGTACCACCAGCACCTCTTATAGGACCAGCATATATAACAGCTATGTAATCTGTATTATCATTATTTCTGTATCGTGCAACACCTTGTATACCTTCGGTTGGTGCAACAACTACCCCATCTGTTATTATTGCTAGTCCAATCCTTATAGCGAGCTCTATCCTCTTTAAAATCTCATAAGAATCAAACATCTCATTTGTGCAAACTTCTTTTACCACTTTGAATGCTGTCTCTGTCTTATCCTTGCTATAGTTCTTTCTTATTATCTCAGCAAGCGCTTCTATACCTATAATCCCTTCAACGCGGCTTGCAAGGTCAGGTGCCGGCTTTATCTCTACCTCGTTCTTCGGATCATAACCTTTTGAACGCGCTTTGTTTGCTACTCCGAATGCTTCATCAAATTTTTGTGAAAGATTATTGAAATAATCAGTAATATTCAACTACTCACCTAGCGTATTGAAGTCTACATATGATAGATTCATACTCTTAAGCTCATATACAGGAAGTATCGCTGGTGAAGGTATGTGGCCTTGCTTTATCTGATATGTTGTTCTGCTCTGCCATGTGCCGCTGTTTATAACAAGAGTTCCGTGATAATCTGTTGCACCATTTTTATGTATATGGCCCATATGCAAAATATCTGGAACCTCATCTATTATAAGATAATCTCTTCTTGTTGGCAATACTTTGTTGCCCCCATAAATGGGGGAGAGATGTCTCCTCTTTAATATCTCAACCATTGCTGTTTCAGGTTTTGCATAGCTACAGCCAGGAATTGCCTGTATAACTGAATCAAGCGATGTGCCATGATAAGCAAGCACGTTGACGCCATGTATCTTTATGTAAGAAGGATTAGTAACGAAATGTATATTATCTAGTTTGAAATCACCTATAAGCTCTTTTGTGAGCCTTGGCTGTGGTTCTGTGCTTTGAACAGCGTCGTGGTTGCCAGCAAGCACAAACACATGTATATACTCAGGTATTGATGAAAGAAAGTTAAACAGGATGGAATACTGCTTGTAGATATCAAGTACAACAAGCTCCTTCTCCTGATTAGGATATATCCCTATACCATCTACAAGATCACCAGCTAATATTACATATTTAACCTTTTGTGCCAGATCCTTTCTATACTTGATCTCCCCATTAAGCCATTTTAACATTTGGCCAAACTTTTTCTCAAGAAAGAGCTTGCTCCCAACATGTGTATCTGAGATAAAAGCTGCTGCAAGGTCCTCTTTTGCTACATTCCTGTTGTGGATTGGTACATCTGGCCATAGTATTGCGTTTGCAATGAGAAACGCACCAGAGATCTTGCCCTTTACCGCTATAATATCATCGTTTGCGATCTTCTTCGCATTTTTATACAGTTCACTATTTCTGTCGTTATTCATGAATATTACCTTTGCTACTCCTGTGCTATCCTCAAGGTTTACAAGTATATTTCCGTTCTTTGTTACTCTTTTATCAAAGACCATACCCACTATAGTTGCTTCTCTACCGTTTGCATACTCTCTTAACTTTTCTATACTGTTTATCCTGCCATTAGCCATGTTCAGCATACTTTGATTAATAATCTCGCTTATCCTCTTGAATCTGTCATTGAGATAAGCAACAAACTCATCAGTGGTTCCTGCTGTTTTTTCTATATTGCTTTCCCTAATCTTTATATCCGCATCGAACTCCTTTGCATTAGGCTTAAAGTCAGAAACCCTGTTAACTTCTATCTCAACAGGTTTCTTCTCGCTATTCATCTCTTCTATTATTTTGTTGAGAGTTGCCTTATCCAATATGCCTATCGGCTTGCCATCAAAATATGCTATAATATGGCCTATAAGGGGCTCTATTTCAATATCAGCTAAATCCTCTTCGCTCACCTCTGAGCTTATTATAACTCTGCCTGTGAGCCTACTTACTAGTTGTTTAAGCTTTTCCATGCCCCCCATATAAATATGCCTGAATAATTATAAATAAGCAACGCAACTACCAATTCATCTTCTTCTTTTCCTTCTTATAAGCACTCTTTATCCCAAGTCTTTCCCTCTCTGCTCTTAGCAAGACGTAGTAGAAGGTTATTACTACTAGGGTTGAGAATGTTAAAATTATGCTTAGTCTTGTAAGGAAAGAAAGCAATGTAATAGTTAGAACAAAGCCAAGAATAGGTATGGCGATGAAATACCTATGTTTAAAAATCATACTCTTTTCATTTCCCCTTTTCATAAATACAAGTTTTATTGCGGCAAGGTTTGCTATCGCATAAGAGGTTAATGTGGCTGCGTTGCTAAAAGATATTATCTCCTTGAAGCTTATGGTGAATATAGCAAGTATCATTATTACAGTTGAAAAGAGTATCGCCGCGCTTGGTGCACCATACTTATTAATCTTTGCGAGACCCTTTGGCAGATCGTTATCCCTTGCCATTGCAAATACAACGCGTGATAAGCCTAGAATCATTGCAAGATCCACATTGATCGTAGCGATCATAGCACCTATAGAAATAGTATATTCAAGCGCTGAGTTATGTGTTGCGTAGAAAATAGCCTGTGCAAGAGGCGATTTTGAATTATCGATCTGAGCATAAGGCACAATCCCGATAAGAACAAACATAACAAGAATATAGATTATCGCAGAGATTGTTATAGAAAGGATTATAGCTCTTGGTATTGTCCTCTTTGGTTCCTCTATCTCTTCACCAAGCATCGTTACTCTTGCAAAGCCTGTATATGCAAAGAAGATAAATGCGGATGAAGCAAGCATACCACTTATTCCTTTTGGGAAGAAAGGAGTGAAATTGCTAAGCTTTACAAAGAAAATCCCAGCAACAGCAAATAGGATAAGTATTGCTATATTTATTGTTATTAATATTGTTGCAAGCCTTGCAGAGTGCTTTACACCAAAATAATTTATAATCGCCAAAATGAGAATAAGTAAGGCGGCAATCACTTCTGGACTTGCAATGTTTAAAATGCTGGAGAAATATCCTCCAAAACTCAATGCAACAGCCGCACCAGATATTATAGTAGCAATGATCCAGATGAAGCCAGCAATATATCCAGCATAGCTTCCAAGCACCTCTCTTGAATACTCATAGTTGCCACCCTCACGTGCATACATATGTGCTAACTCCGCAAAGCTCATTCCTGTAAAGATTGCTATCAGTGCACCTACAATTACAGCTAATATTGAAGATGGCCCGGCAAGTCCAGCAGCGACTCCGCTTACAGTAAAGATTCCAGCTCCTATTATTGCACTAATGTTTATTGAAAGTGCCTGCCAGAAGGTTACGCTCCTTTTTAGATCTTCCATCTAACCATTAATAATTTAATCTTTTATAGATTCAAGAAGGCTGAGTATATTCCAAATGACAGTCCTCGCATATGGTGGCAGGTTTATATCATTGCTAACCTCATCTATTTTATATGTTGCAGCTGAGGCTCTTACAGCATAGCTTCCCTCTTCTTTATCTAAAGCGCTCTTCGCTTCATCAAGTGCGTTCTTCACATTTCTCGGCACACTATTATCATTTAGCAATAAGTCAATCTGTTGTTTTATCTGTTGTATTGTACTTTCATACTTCTTCTTGTCTTTCATAAAATCACCTAAGACGGGCCCGGCGGGATTTTCATGGGTATTTTGAACCCACGACCATCAGCTTAGAAGGCTGCCGCTCTATCCAAGCTGAGCTACGGGCCCTTAACTAAATATTGCACTACTATATATAAAAACACATGCAGATAATATGGTTACCAAATTTTATATATAAAAGAAATTTCTTAAGTTTTCAGTGGTAGCTTCTGCAACCTCTTCTATACTAATTCCCTTTACCTTCGAAACAATAGATGCAGATTTCATAACATCTATTATATCCTTACCTACAATGGGTGCATCTGTCTCAATCACAATATTGCTGAGCGGCATTCCTTTTATAGCTCTATTCCTCTTGCTTGTCTCTACAGGTGGTATGGAGATAATATAGTTGTGCCTCTTTATTTTTTCAACATATTCTTCATCGCCTTCAAAAAAATGGAACATAGCCCTTAGCTTGAAATTATTAAGTAATGCAAGAACATCATCTAGTGCATTTCTAGAGTGTATCACCACAGGCAGGTCTAGCTTCTCCGCTAGTTCAAGCTGTTTCTCAAAAATAGCAATCTCGCGTTTGTAATATTCTTCATTATTTGCAATTTTTTTATCTAAGCCTATCTCGCCTATACCTATTATATTTCTACTTTTTTCAATAATTTCTTTAATATCTTCAACAGCCTGCGCATCTTCAAGATGTTCCGGATCTATGCCAACAACTCCAAAAACATTATTGCTTAGAAGGCTAAGCATAGCTATATTGTCTGCTTTTCCGCCACCAGCAGTAACAATGAGCTCTACGCCATTGGCAAGTGCATCCTCAACAGTCTTCTTTGGATTCGTAAATAAGTTTAGGTGGCAGTGGGCATCAGAATAAGCAACAGCTTGCCTTGTTTTCTCTGCAGAATATGCTACCTGATACATACTATTACCAAAATATTGGATATATATAAGATAAGAATAAATAAACTATAAAGCTTCACAAATTCTCGCTGCAGGATCCTAAACGCCTCTTTAAGCAAAAGTATTTAAATCTGTGAATCAAAAAAGATTTGGTTTTAACTTTTGCTAGGTCGTGGTTTAAATGGTAGATTCAAAAGAAAATTTGGAAAAGGAGATAAGAGAGGAGAAAAAAGAGGAGAAGAAGCTTGAAAATTTAGTCAAATCGCTAAAGATAGTATCATGGTCTGCATTAGCTATAGGAGTAATAGCAATAATAATTGGCATATTAGCAATAATATCTCTGCCAAAGACTAGTACCACTACAAGCGTTACTACAGTTGCTCCTATAACAACAATTTCAAATGCTTCATTTTCAAAAGCTATATATGTAAATGGTTCGCTGATAACACCTAGCATGTCTCTTCCAGATGCTCCTGTAATAACACAAAATCAAAGCTTTGGATCAAGGCTTACAAACATAAACGAGCCTCTAAATGCAAGTGAACTTGCCGTTATAAATAATGCATCCGACTCATATTTTGAGCAGGCGGGCTTAATGCTATTAAATGGCTCTGTAAATGATGTTGGTGTTCAACCCCAGAAAGCCCCGCTTCTAGTGGTTAATGGAAAGCCATCAGTAATATATCTTGGCGCTATCTCATGCATCTTCTGCGGTGAAAACAAATGGGCTATGGCTCTTGCGCTTGGAAGATTTGGAAAGTTCAATGCACTGTTTAAAGGCTACAGCTCGTTTGGCGACGGCGATTTGCCTACTCTTTATTGGGCGCCTGCAGAATATAATATAAGTAGTGGCGCAGACTTCGGCAATTTCTACAACAGCAGCTATATCAATTTTATTTCAATAGATTATGCTTCGCCTATAAGGCAGGGATTTGAGATGCAGCCACTCTCTTATTTCATACAAAAGGTCAAGTCTACAGGCAGCGCACCTTATGTTGCCGCTCTTCAATTGATATCTAACCTCAACAACTTCCAAGGTACGCCATATACAATATGGGGCAGGTTTGTAGTTCCTGGTGCCGATGCTATTGACTTTGGCAATGTAAACCCTTCGCAGCCGCCAATACCTTTAGAATATATGACGCACGAGCAAGTTCTTTCACAGCTAGCACATCCAAACGATATGTTTGCATGGCGTGAATATGCTGGGGCAGATCTTTACATAGCAATGACATGCGCTTCGATAAACAATACAGCACCTATATGTGCTCTTCCAGCAATACAGAAAATTGAGAGCGTATACGGCTATAACCAGTAGAAATATGGCTAAAGCAAAAACACTTATATATATATTCACAAAGCGATTTTATTTTCTTGAATTTGTTTTAGGCTCTTTTGTATATGCTCTAATATACTTCGCAATAATTAGCACAACCAAGTTTATAATATTGAGCAGGCTCTCAGAAGTGCTAATAGGTCTGCTAATTGTCTCAGCATCAATTTTGCTTGCGATAGCAACATTTATTATAAGTAGATCAAAGCCAAGCGGATATGCTGGTGGCGCATTTTCTTTTATCGCAAGCCTTCTCGGTAGCCTTTTTGTTTCATGTAGTTGCCAAGCTCCACTGCTTGCAACTCTACTCTATTTTATCGGCTTAAATGCTGTGGAAGTTTCATTTTTATACACTTTTTTGGCATCGTATAATGCATTTATTCTGCTTGCCTTTATTATTGTCAATATTCTGCTAATATACTACTACCTTGGAATCGCTTCTCAATATACAAAAGATGGTAAAGAGATCCCAAGGAAATTCTTTACAAAATAATTATGTTATAAGTCTGCACGAGTCCTTCTCAACTATCATCTCATACTCTGTTTGTGCAACAATTCCCTTGCTCCTCTCAACGAGTACAGGATAAGCCTCAAGCAGGTTTTGCCTTGCAAGCTCGTTAAGCGAAGCCCTTACCTTAAATTCGTCAAATTTGCTTAGGAGCCACCTCATCGCAAATGGATATATTCTATAATTTGAGTCTATAAAAGAGGCGACCTCTCTAGCAAAATGGCTTTTTGGCATGCCTGGAAATTTTTTGAATATTTGCACGTAGTCGCCATCCTTGACATAGCCCTCGCCTGTCGTTACAAAGACTTCTATAGCTATAACCTCACCCTCCTCTAGCTTTGTTTTGTCTCCATTGTCGTAGTTTGGTATAAAAACGTTGGCATGAAGCTCTTCTTTGGTTATGCCATGACCTCCAAGATTCCTAATAGGATTAAAGCCCCTTTTTCTAACCACTTCTTCTACAGCTTTGCCTATCTCGCCAACACTTAAGCCTGCTTTTACAAGGCTTATCGCTTCTTTAACCGCCTCTTCGCTACTCTCTACTAATGCGCCATACTCACCAGAAAGGTCTATCGTTAATGCAGAGTCACCCAAATAACCATTCCTTCTTGCTCCAACATCAAGCTTAACAACATTTCTTCCAAACACCTTTGTATCATCTTTCATAGGTGTATAATGAGCAGCGTCATCGTCTAGCGATATATTTACAGGAAAGGCTAAATCAAATCCATTCTCATTAAGGTATTTTTCTATCCTTTCTGCTACATCAACAAGCCTAGCACCTTCTTTTATTAAGCCCCTTCCATACTCAAGAGCAGATCTTGTAGCTTTTCCAACTTCTTCATAGCCCTTGTAATCTGGCTCATCCATAAAATCACAACTTCCTTTGAACACCTTTTCCGTTGAGCTCATCAGCACTATAGCCAAGCTCTTTTAAGATCTTAAGCGTTGCTGGTATAATCTGGTGCTCTATATAATAATCTGGGTCATAATCATTTGCAAATTCCTCAAGCTCTGCCTTCTCAGATATCGTATTGCCGTGCTTTGTTATTACATAGCCTATTGTTGTGCCTTCAAGCTCATCTACCTTCTTCTGTCCGCGTTCTATTGCCTTTTTTGCTGCGGCAAGCTCTGGTGATGTTACATCATAGCTTCTTATACTCTTTCTTAATTGGGTGTGTATCACAAGCTCCTTTATCGGCACATTACCGCTTCTGAGTTTTTCTATAACCTCTCTTACAGTTTCTATCACCTTCTCTTTGCTACCATCCTTTAATATAAGCTCTAATACCTTTCTTTGCGTATCTCTAGCTATCTCTGCCCAGTCTCTTCTAACAAGTTCAAACCCTCTTATCTTTATCCTCCCATTCTCTGAAAGTAGTGCATACTTCTTCTTTGCACCAACATCCTCGCTCCTTTTACCCACAAAAACGCCGCTTGTATAGAAGTCTTCTAGCTCAAGCTCCATGCCGCTTGGCAACATAGAATTTATCCTCTTTATGAAAGCAAAAACATCATCCTTGCTCTTTCCTTCAAGCAGCAAGAATACGCTGTCCGTATCTGTATAAAGCGATTTAAAGCCACTCTTCTCCGCTTCGTTTATAACATTCATTATATACTGCCTGCCATATGCTGTTACACTTCCCGCGCATTCTCTAGAATACCATCTAGACCTTGCATAGCCCAAATAGCCGTAGAATGAATTTGCGAGAATCTTAAGAGCCATGTTCCTTGCGCCGAGCGCCTTGTTGTCAGGATCTTTCTTATAGGCTTTCTTAACCTCTACCCTCTCCTCTATCAATGATTTGAGAAGCTTTGGTGCTATTCCAATAGGCTCCTTTCTAAACCTAACCCCTATTGGAGATTCATAATAATCTGTGCAATCATCGCATATGGTTGAAGGGTCTATGTTGTGTGCAACTATTATAGAAGGGTATAGCCCTCTGAAGTCAAGCACCGCAATATTCTTGTATATACCTGCCTCTGGTGTTTTAACATACGCTCCTTCTATCGGATTTGCAAGCCTTCTTTCTACTTCTTCATCGCTAGGCTTGTTTGGTATTATCTGATTATTCTTATGCGCTTCTCTCATAAAAAGCCATTCCACCAGCTGGCCTGTTGTTGAAATCGCTGCTTCTCCAAGAGTCGTTCCGCTTACCTTTGCTACCTCAAGCTCGAGCGGAATAAAGAAATTATAAAGCTCATCAAGCACAAGCGAATCGCCAAGCGAATACTCAGCAAGCTCTTCAAGTTCATTGTTATCCCAAAGGCGCCAAATATCCCTCCGCTCAATCATCTTCTTCCTTTTTCCTGTCACAGCTGTGTAGATTTCATCAAGCTTGAAGTTGTTAACCTTAATAAGTTTCTCAGCAGCACCCACAACAGAAACAAACTTTGCAACATTGTAAATATCTAAGTTCACCCTTCCTGGAATACGCACAGCCTCTATCAAGCCATGGTGCTCTTTCTTTACATCGCCTGAAAGCCTGCCTATGGAAAAGTTTGCCTTAGTGGCTTTGCTTCTTGCAAGAAGATAAGGTAAGTCAAAATTTGATGAATTATAGCCAGCAATTATATCTGGATCAAGCTCATTTATTATATTTGAAAAGCCTTGGATAAGTGACTTTTCATTCTCAAAGATAAGCACAAAATCTTTCTCAATCTTTTTTGTTGTAAGAACTTTGCTATCGCTGCCATTTGTATAGCTTATCATTATTACAGGATCCTTCCCTGGTCTTGGCACACCTTTTGGGTTATATGTTTCTATATCGAAAGAGATATGGCTCAACGCAATTTCATTCAAGCTTGCGCTTTCTATATTATCAACAACAAGCCTTCCATCTTCTTCATGTGCATTTACCTTAACCCCTTTTAGAGGGGAAATATCTTTATCTATAATATACCTCTTCCAAAATACTATATCATGCTCGTAGCACTCGCCGAATTCTCTCATAGCCTCGCTTAGGGCAGGTATATTCCTTGGATTGTCTGTAAATATCTGAAAAACCTTGACCTCTTTTCCAAGAAGATAAGCCCTTCTTTCTTCTACCTGCCTTACCTTAGCTTCAGGGATTTCAAAGCTAGCAAGCATTTCCTTGCTTATCCTATCATTTGCAGGAATAAGATAGAAATAAGGATAAAAACTCTTATCAATAAGCTCATATACCTTCTCACCAGTTTTAAGCGCAAACCTAATAATGCCTCGCTCGCCAAGCATAATATAATCTATATCTAATATTATACCCTCAAGTTCCATAATCTAATCTTAAGCTTTAAAAAATAAAAAGAGATGTCAAAAGGCGATCTCCTTTCAACCACGCTCTAGGTGCCACCCTTTATTATTATACCGCATAGGCGAATAGCTAAAGCACATAGGAAGCCGAGCAACAAAGGAAGCAAAGCTTAGCGATAGATTTTATGAAAGCCTTATGGCTATGCTCTACTTTGGTAAAAAATATTTGTAGCAAAAGCAACCCATGTTAATATACGTTAGCAAATATTAAAAACTGAGACTTCTTAGAAAGGGGTTACTAGAAGTTTTAAGGTGGCGTATAGCCATTATACCAATTACTAACAAATCTTACATTATAATGTATTTGTCCATTGTAAGCGTTGCCACTATAGTCGTTTGCATTGCCATTTAATGGCCACCATGCAACAAGATGCTGCAAGTTTATAGGCGCACCGCCTATACCTTCTAAGTAAAGAGCTTGTATTTCGTTTGCAGAAAGAGTTGTGTTGTAAAGTTGAACATTTACTATGCTACCATTAAAAGAATCGTAACCTCCAGGTTGCCAAGCGGGGTCACCAATATAATAGGGCGTGGTCGTCGAAAGAGGGATAGATACAGCAAGCGTACCGCTTGCAAAAAGCTGCCCATTCAAGTATACTGCAGCATAACCTGTGCTTCCGTTATACTCTGCCGCTACCATCTCCCATTGTCCTGGTGGAAATTGGTTGCCACTTGGCCAGCCAATAATATTGCCGCCAACGTAAAGCAGACCGCACCAAGATCCTCCATATCCCTCAAGTGTAAATCCTGGACATGTCCCTCCCCAGCAGGGCCAATCGCCAATTATAGTTTGACAGTGGCAACTTGGTGTGGGTCCACGATAATATATCCAAGCAGTAGTAGTAAAACTAGAGTAAGCTGTAGATCCACTTGCCGTTATCCAACCAGTAGCGGGTGTATTTTGTGAACAGTTTAAATTCCCTGGAAACGTCGTCACATACTGTGGTAGCTCTCCACTGCACACTCCTTCAAGGTTTATGAAAGAAGTCGTGCCCGGACCATTTGGCCTAAAGACCTGGCACGAGCCAGGTGGCGCCTTCGGCGCAAATGTTATTGGATTAAAAACACCGAGCTGGAAAAGTGCTGCAAGCACAACCGCTATGATGAGAATAGCCCAGCCATAAGTCATTAAGTATTCCATTGCGCTTTGCGCTTTCGATGAAGCCTTTCTTAAAGGCTTCTTCGCTGAAGCTTTTCCTAAAAGCTTCTTCCTAAAAGTTTTCATGCCCTCACATTATACTATTAAAAAAAAAATAAAAAGATATCTTTTTTCAGTGTTGCCCAACAATTAAGCGATAATAAATATAGGTTGTACTAAGCTGTTATTTTTAATCGCAATATACTTGTTGCAAGTCAAGCCTTTAGCATTAACTTTTTCATTTTCTGTTTTTGAAAAAAGAAGATAAAAAAGCTCAAAACCTAATCTAGGTCCTTTTTGTTGAGAAATGACTTGCCAGAGCCAGGTGTGCCACATATAAGCAGATTGCGTCCCTTTTTGAGGAATATAGCTTTTAATGTTAATGGATTTCTCGAGAAGATTATAGCACACATTCCTTACTTGCAAGCCTTCTTGCAAGATATGCTTGTTGGTATAGATTACTCTTTTGCCATCTATTTGGATTCCTGAAGCTTTGCTCTTGTTAATGGAAGAGGTGCAACGAAGCCTATTGAATAAGCAAGTAGTGTTCCTCTTGCTCCGCACTCAAAGTTTAATATGTTTATTATGTTCTCTGCAAAGTTGAGCGGAAGTGTTTTCTTATTCTTCCAGGCATCTGCTATCTCATCTATACTCTTCTTATCTTCTTTTGAGGTTATACTGCCCTTTATCCTTATTTCCCCAACGTTCTTTGGTGAGCTTTCAGCGCCACCCTCATATGAGGTTACAAATGTGAATGCAACTTCAACATTATCATTGTTTATCTTAACATCATCGAAGTTTATGTTGAACCTCATGTTTGTTATAATCTCTTTGGAGAGCCTTGATGCTTCTACCCTATTTATATCTATTCCTGTTATCATAAAATCACTCTCAATAAATATGCTAAATATTGATTTATATATCTTTTGATTTGTTGGTAACACGCCACATTCTTCCCACGTATAAATTCATAGCTTCTGCTATGCGTTCTGTAATGCAAAGTAAATCTCTGTAATTCAGAAGCATCATAGCTAAATATCTGCAGTAGCAGTATAAGCTCCAAGCCAGAATGCATGTCACGCTATACCCTGGCTCCCTCCATGGCTAAAGCATGTTAACCAAATTAATCTTATTAAACTAGGTTTTTTATGAACAAAACTAAAGAAATGTATTTAAAAGAAGCTTCTTTACTAATAATTGTTATTCTGCAATGTAATAAGTGAATAAAATGACTGAATTATTGGTGCGCAAAGAAGAAGCTTTAGAGGAATTAAAATTACAGCGGCTAGAGGGGTTTCTAAGAAAGCACGGTGCAGATGATATTATACCTAAAATTCATGGAATGCCTTTAGAAAAAGCGCTCGAAAAAGTTGTAAGGATAGGAAGTGACGAACTAGTAAACAAGCTGTTTAATGAAAATCCTTGGGTGTTGAAGTATGAAAGTGTGGCTGAGGCTATTGCTTGGTCCAGAAATTATGAAATATTCAAGAATATGGTTGAGAAGTATCGTGATGTGTTGAAGTATCCCAGTGTGGCTCAGGTCGTTGCTTGGTATGGAGATAATAAAGAATGCAAGTATATGATTAATAAATATCCTGAGGTGCTGAAGTATCCCGGTGTGGCTGAGGCTATTGCTGAGTTTAAAGATGATGAAACATGCAAGTATATGATTGAGAAATATCCTGGGGTGCCGGATGAAACGATATGCTTTATCCTTGCCCGTACTAATAAATTAAAGGCTCTGACTTACATTCTTCTCAAGCGGGGAGAAATAAAACCCAATGAGGTTGGGTTGACAACGTTGCAATTCTCTATGGTGCTAGGTGAGTTAGACAACTATGATAAAGAAAGATTGATAAATCGACTATTTCTCAATGAGACAGCAATCGGCTATAAAGAACTGGATAGTGTGGGTCTAATATATCGTGTACTCTTGGGTATGCTCAATGTCTCTAAGGAGTCTGCGGAAAGGCTTGCAAAAGAACTTTCCAAAGCAGAAGGCAACGTTAGAAAGGCTTTGCCTCTGCGAGGGCTTGCATACGCACTTTCTCATAAAGGGCTTGCATACGCACTTTCTCATAAAGGGCTTGCATATGTACCCGCTCAAGATAGTAGTGAAATACTGAACCTATTTATTAAGAACTCTAGAAGCGTAATGGACGCTCTCAATATTTTTCCTACTGTTTATGAACTATGTGATATTGGTATCATAAATACCAACGAATTTCGGCAGATATTAAATTCTGAAGATAAAGAGGCTGAGCTCTCTAAACTACTTACGCAGAAAGTGGAGCATGCATTCAATGTTCAACTGAAGAGCGATGATGCGAAAAATGCTATATTGGATTACGATTTTATTGAGGATCTTTTTGTTCTATCTATTAAATATCATAAATATAATAAAGAGGCAGAAAATGTTCTAATTAATGCAATCAAGTACTACTTTGAAGGCGGAATAGAAGGATTTAAGAAGTTCAAATTTGGTCACACACTAGCAAAAGAGCAGCTAAGCGATGCATATGCTGTGATAGAGAAGCTTATAAATCTTGACAAACTAGCAGTAACCTACACAGGTAAGCATTCTATATCATATGATGGTATAAAGGACAAGATAGATAATTTCATGCAACAGAGAAATACTTTGCTAAGAACTTTTGAGAAGGTAGAACATTATGCTAATGGTAGATTATCTCAAATAATAGCCAAATCTACAAATTCGGAGCTAACTAAGCTCCTAGAGGCAAAAGACCTTGATAGCTTAACCTATGCGAGATTTGATGAATCCTTAAAGAGGAGTGGGATATTTTGGATAAAATTGCTAAAAGCGGGAGATTCTGTGAAGTTCGTAAGCGATATGGTAAATGAGCTAGATAAAATATCTGAAAAGTCAAAGGAAGAGCAAGAGATTCGAATATCAGAAATTGCAAAGAAGGTTGCCAAATGGACAGGTAAGGGCCTTCCACCATTAGGGGAACTTAAGCGTTACATATCTAAAGTTAATAAGCAGCAGCCTAATATGGAAGAGCTTAGCATTTCTGTCAACGCCTTGAATAATGCTATATCTATTATAAATGTTTTGCTGAACTACAATAAGCAAGCTAAAGGAGCAACGATAACAGCACAGATCACTTTTGACCCTAGCAAGATATTAACCTTTGGTAGGTATGGTAAGAAAGGCGAAGGAAACTGCCAGAGCAGTAGGAAGGATGTATCATATAACCAAACCTTGATGAGCATGTTAGGTGATGCAAACCAATTTATGATTATATTCTATAAGGATAATGACACAAAACCACTTGGTTTCATGCAAGTACATCTGCTAAAAAGCAATAAAGGAATGATCTTCTTCATGGAAAGGCCATATACGAATGAGCCGGATAAGGTCACAAAAATGATGGAAGCGGCAAGAATGCTTGCCCAGAAGATAAAGAGTGAAACAGGCTTTGATTGCTATACCTACGGCGATGTAGGTGATAAACTTGAAAAACTCGAAGTTAGAATTCCTAGCTCACATGTAGATAGATATATAGACTTTACAAGAGCATTAAAAGGTCCTGAAAGCTTCGATTACGAAATCTTCGATGTCAAATGCCTTACTTCAGACCCTCTCTTTGGACTAAAGAGATAGTAGTTGAATGTTTTAAACTTTATTGTCAATAGTGTTGTCCAACAATTAGGTATTACAGAATGTATAGCAAACCCCACGAATTTATTTGTGAGGGCGTTAGAAACATAGAATGCAAAAACTGCACTTGCTTATAAACATAAGGGACTTGCTTGCGATATGCCTTTCATTATGCTTATTTGTTCATAAGCTCCTTTACGATATAAACGCTAAAAGGAAACGATCTAAGCATAGATATAAAATCTTTTAAAAGCTTTAAGCAAATGGCAAAAAGCCCCAAAACCCCAAAACAATAATATTAAATTGTTTTATCTTGAAATAATAATGATTTAAATGAGGTCTCTTTTAATATATTTTGCATTTCTAATCGCTTCTTATCTTATACTACAGGCTAACGCATACTTTAACGTAACATATCTTAATACTACAGTAATACTCCAAAATGATACAAGTGCTCATGTTATAGAGGTTATAACACTTTTCATGAGCAATTCTTCAGTTCCACAATACCTGCAATACAGGCAAGCAATAAATTTAACCCTAAGCAATTGGGATAATGCGCTCGGCACTAATTATCTTATCGAGCACATAATAAATCCAGAATCAAACATATCAAGGTTCACCTTCCTCCCCGGACCAGTAATGAAAAATATTAACGGAAGCGGTATTGCCTATCTTACTATGGATTACTATGTAGGCAACGTTACTACAAAGCGTATAATAGCACCAAGGAAGTTTGAATATATCTTCAACAGCAGGGTATTCAACTTTATGCATACAGCAAGCGGCCAGGCTCTTTATTCGAACAGCAGGCTCAATATAATAATACCAAAGGGTGCACAGGTTGTATCAATATATCCAGCCCCAGACTATCCAACGCCCTCTATACCTGATAACTACACAGGCTATAATGAATTCTCATGGTATTCTGGCGAGCCTCTCTCAAAGTTTTCATTCTCATACATTATAACAGAATCCTTGCAACAAGAGGTGGTAAGCTATTTCTCAAATCTTTTTGCTAAATTTGGCCTAATAATCTATGTTCTTGTTATAATAATAGTCGTTGGTATAGTAGCCTATCTATACATTAAGCTTGTTTTCGGGTGAATCGGTGCATAAGTACGTTGCCTCCGTTTTAAGCGTTCTGCAGAAGGAAAAAACTTCATCGCTAAACAAACTTATAAAAGAGACCGCTCTAGCTAAAGATGCTGTGCTTTGGGCTTTAGAAGAATTGCAAAGCAAGGGGCTTGTGGCCTTGAAGAAAAAGAGGTCTATTTCGGTTGTGCTTTCAGATGAAGGCTTGAGATATGCTCAAACATCGTTACCAGAAGAAGCGCTCATCAAGCGATTGGCAAAGGAAAGGGTTAAGATAAGTGAATTAAATAACGAAGAAAGGATAGGATTCCAATGGCTCAAGGCAAAAGGACTCGTTGAGATAAAAGAAGGCTTCATCGTTTTGAAAGATGGTAAGAAAGAGATAGAAGAAGGCAATCTGCTAAGAGCACTTTACCAAAAGCGTGATGAAGCGGATAAGCTTGTTTTAGAGCACAAGCAAGCGTTTGAAAACCTTTTGAAAAGAAAGCTTGTCTTTGTAAAGGAAAAAGAAGAGATAGATAGTATAGAGCTAACAGAGCTCGGTGAAAAGGAGAAGATAAGTGTAGAAGAGGATATAGGTGAGCTAAGCAGAGAGATAATAGCTAACAGGTCTTGGCAAGGAAAGAGGTTCAGAAAGTATGATATTAATGTAAGTGTAGAAGATGCGGAGATAGCGAGAAGACATCCACTTAAGAATTTTATAGATGAGATAAAAGAGGCATATCTAAGCATGGGCTTCAAGGAGATATCAGGGCCAATAATAGAGCCTTCGTTTTGGGTGTTTGACTCTCTTTTTGTTCCACAAGACCATCCAGCAAGGGAGATGCAAGACACATTCTACCTTATCAATCCAGGAAAGGTTAATCTTAAAGATGAAAAGCTCATTAAAAAGGTTAAGGCTATGCATGAGAAAGCATGGCACATAAACTGGTATAAAGAGGTTGCTGAGCAGGCATTGCTTAGAACACATACAACAAGTGTTTCTGCAAGATTCATATATAAGCTTAGAGATAATTTGAAGGAGCTTGCTAGCATATCAGCGGTAAAGCCTCTACAGCTCTTCTCTATAGGACGCGTCTTTAGGAATGAGAGCATAGATTATAAGCACCTCGCAGAATTCTATCAGACAGATGGTATAGTTATTGGCATAAACCTAACACTTGCAAACCTCTTTGACGTGCTAAAGCGAATATATAACAGCATAGGTGTAGAAATAAAATTCAAACCTTCATATTTTCCTTTCGTAGAACCTGGGGTTGAGGTTGATATATTATACAATGGGGAATGGCTTGAGCTTGGCGGTGCTGGCATTATAAGAAAAGAGATAACCGATATTGTGAGCAAGAAAATAACTGTGCTTGCATGGGGTCTTGGCGTTGAAAGGGCGCTTCTCGCAAGGGATAAAAGTATAAACTCAATAACAGAGCTCTTCAACAGCAGCCTTGGTTGGCTTAGGAGAAAGGTGATTGTATAGCTGTAGTTACGTTTAGCAAAAATTATCTTTTCGAGCTTGTTGGTAAGAGAATAAGTGATAAAAGGCTAAGCAAGTATGTCTTCGACTTGGGCATGAGCGTAGAGGGCCTTACAGCAGAGGAGATAAGTATCGACATAACGCCGAACAGGCCGGATCTCCTCGACATATGTGGGTTTGCCAGAGCTTTGAGAAATTATATGCATTTCCACGAAAAGCTTGTATACAGCTTAAAAGATGAAGAACCTGTAGCAATAATAGAGGTTGGCGAAAATGTTGGCAAGGTAAGGCCATTCATAGCCGCTCTAGTTGTAAATGGGCTGAACCTTACAAACGAAAGCTTAAAGTATATTATCCAGTTTACAGAGAAGTTTAGCGAGACTTTTGGAAGAAAGAGGGAAAAGCTTGCAATGGGTTTGCATGACCTATCAAAAGTAGAAGGCAATCTTAGATATGATGCTAAGATAGAAGGAAGATTTGTGCCATTGAATGGCAAGAGGGAGATGAGCTTTAAGGAAATAATGAATACACACGCAAAAGGTATTGAATATGCAAATACAGTTAAGGGTTCTCTATACCCAGTTCTTGAAGACGAAAAAGGAATACTCTCGCTTATACCAATAATAAATTCAGATAGAACAAAGGTAACAAGCAATACTAAAGATATGCTTATAGACATTACAGGCACTTCGCAATACATTGTTGAAAAGGCAGCAGATATGTTTGCATGCATGTTTATAGACTTAGGTGGTGATGTTAGGCGCGTTAGGATAAAATATGGTAGAAAAAGTGTGCTAACTCCAGAAATGGAAAGCAGGGTAATAGAAGTAAAGCCAAGGGATATAGAAGAACAGATTGGTGCTTCGATAGGATTTAACAATATTCTTTCATTAGCAACTAAGATGGGATACAAGGCGGTGTTTGTAAACAGAAGGATAAGGTTTTTCGTTCCACCATATAGGTTTGATATAATAAATGAGCAGGATATAATAGAGGATATAGCGATAGCGTATGGCTATTCTTATATACATCCAATACCTATTTTAACAGTAGCGAGCGGTGGCAGGCTAGAGGAAAAGACAAAGCTTAACCGCAAGCTTACAACGCTTATGCTTGGCTTAGGCTTTACAGAAACAAACAACAACTATCTCACAAATGAAAGGATGAACTTTAAGAACATGCTAATAGAGGAAAAGCCGCATGTTCAAATAAAAGAGGCAAAGACAGAAAATATAAGTATGATGCGTACATGGCTTTTGCCATCATTGCTCAATGTTCTCGGCTCCTCTTCGCATGAGAGTATGCCTCAAAAGGTTTTTGAGCTTGACCTGGTTTTCAACATAAGCGAAGATAAGGTTATAGAATCTCACCACCTCGCAGGTTTAGCTGTTTCTCCAAAGGCAAACTTCAATGATATAAAAGCTATTGTTAGCTCTCTCATGCATGCGCTTGGTATAGAATTCAAAGTAAGCGAAGAAAAGATAGGCTCGTTTATAGAAGGAAGGTGCGCAAGGATAGAATCAAATAGCATAAAAGGGTTCTTTGGGGAATTGCACCCACAGGTACTAAACAATTTTGGGATAGAAGAGCCCGCTATAGCGTTTGAGCTAGAGCTTCCTTATTGAGCTACCTGACTCTCTAGAGTGCACTCTTTGGGTAGCTTCTCTTCTCTAAGCCTAATGAAAGAAGGCGCCCTAAGCATGTTATCACGTGTAAGCTCTAAGTATTTTACCTCTGCAACAAGCTCTGGCTCTACAAAAAACGCCTTCCTTCCAGGTTCAAGGCTCATCTCAATTTCATACTTTGCCTTCTTTGCATGTTTTAGCTTCTCTATAAGCAAAGACCTCTTCTCTTCATCAAATCCTGTGCCAACCCTACCGATATATCTTATCTTACCCTTATGATAAACTCCAAGTATTAACGCACTTAGCTCCTCCTTTTCGCTAGTTGTATAGCCTATTATAACAGCATCAATTGTATTGTTTGCCTTTATCTTCAGCCAATCCGCACTTCTTTTTTGCTGGTATGTCGAGCTTATCTTCTTAGCGATTATTCCCTCTAGCCCATTCTTCTTTACCCTTTTGAAAAGCTCTTTCCCTTTTTCAAATATGTATCTTGAATTTATGCAAAGATCGCTCTCTTCAAGGATCTCTTCAAGCACCTTTTTTCTCTCTATAAGAGGTTTTTCTAAAAGGTCTTCTCCATCGATATGAAGAATATCAAAAACCACATACACCGCGGGGTATATTTTTGAAAGCAATTCTATTCTAGCCTTATTCTCGCTCTGCTCTCTTTCTTCAAGAAGGTAAAAATTAGGTTTTCCATTTTGAAATACCACTACCTCGCCATCTAATATTACCCTTTTCGCATTTATCTGCTCGTATAAATTCATGAGCTCCGGATAGCGATATTCGAAGAATTTGCCTCTTCTGTTAAGAAGCCTAACCATCTTTTCATTCTTGTCAATATATGCTATTCCTCTAGTGCCATCGTATTTTATCTCCATAAGAAAATCTTTTGAATCAAAAGGCTTTGCTGGAAATGCAAGCATAGGCTTTACTAACTTCATCTCGCTGTTCCAGAGCATCAAAAACACTACTTTTGCTTAAGGCTCTCTGTAAGGCTTTCTATAAGGCTTTTGGCCTTCTTTACCTCTTTCTCAGCCTTAACCTCATAGCTCTTGCCAGCAGCCTTTGCATGTATGAGCTGCTTAAGTGCTTCTGTATATTCATCTTTGAACTTCGATACATCAAATTCTTCCTTGCTGAGTTTGTTTACCAGCATTTGTGCAAGCTCAAGCTCTTTCTTCTCAGGCTTTGGTAGCTCCTCAAGCTCCGCCAACAGGTCCATGCTTATTATCTCGCTATCATAGTATAGGGTTTGGAGGAGAAGTCCTTTCTTATATGCTCTCAATGCAACAATGTGCTCCTTCTCTTTCATTGTAAACTTCCCTATACCGATCTTATTTGCAAGGGCTAGTGTTTGGAAGAGGAGCGCATAAGCCCTCTCACCGTTTTTATCCGGTACAATATAGTAGCTTTTCTCGACATAGATAGGATCTATCTGGGAATCTACAAACTCCTTTATCTCTATCGTTTTTGTTGAAGGTATCTTTATTCTTTCCAGATCTTCTTTCTCTAGAACCACATACTTGCCCTTGCTTATCTCAAAGCCCTTCTTTAGCTCCTGCCAGGTAACTTCTCTTTCTTCGACAGGGCACCATCTCTTATATACTATTCTGTGCCCGTTCTTGCAAAGAGAGTGCAAAGGAATCTCTCTTTCTCTTATTGCAAGGTAGAGCTTTACAGGTATGTTTACAAGGCCAAAACCTATCGAGCCTTTCCATACACTCTTCATAATTAAAATAGCATATCTAGTCTTTAAATTACTACCGTTTGCTTTGCAAGCACCTTGCAAAATAAAACATCATTCATTAATCTCATTTTTGCTCCTTAAAAATAGATATAAAACGAATATGAAGTTCAAAACAATTGCAATATGCATTGTTGTACAGTAAATGCATAATGTGTGCAAGAGATATTCTATGTATATAAGATAAGGTAGAACTAATACTCCAATGCCACCCCATGCTAGTAAGAGCTTCATTACCTTCTCTCTATTAATAACCAAAATTGCTAGTAAGATAAGATTTATGCCAAACCATGCAATAGCAAGAAAGTCCCACGGAATTCCAAATACTTTACTATAACTGCTTGAGATAACATTGCAACTAACTTGTAAAATCTTACCACTTATGCTCTCTCCTACTCCGCAGAAAGGCAATGAAGTAGAATTTTCAATATAATAATCTACAAAAACAATACCTGCTGCAATAAGCCCTATAATGGAAAGTGCAAAGAGTATTGCGTTTGTATATTTATTCAAATAAACGTGCATAATACTTTTTAAAGTTCTAAATTTTTAAAACTTTATAATAGATACAATTGCCAAATACGTTATCTATTTAATCTCATGTGTGCTGAGATTGTAGAAGTGCATGAATGTATACCACGCGGGCTTTGGCTCTAGAAAAGGATTTGAAAGGTTTAATAATCCAAAATCGTTTTCTTCTGCACCATCCGACAAGCCCCAAAGATCATACCAGTAAACCCTTTTCACAAACCTCATGCTATTTAGCAAATCAAAGCTTTGGAGCATAAACTCATTCTGCAAGCTCGGAGAAAAACCTGTTAAGAGCCTCGAGCTTGCGGGCATGCCTATTTCGGTTATCCACACAGGCTTTTGTGTAAGCTCTTCATAAGCAAGCAATCTCTGGTTCCACTCATTGATTTCATTGCTGTTCATTAGGCCAGCGTATTGCGGATAAGCATGTATAGAAATCGCATCGCAATACTTCGCTGCACCGTAGCTCCAAACCTTGGCATACCAATAAAATATATTGCTGCTTCCAATAGGTGCACCTCCAAAGCAAACGATTGTGGCATTGGGTTCATGCTCCTTTATTATGGTGGAAGCACTTTTAATTATAAGGTAATAGTTATAGGCACTCCCATTCATAAAGCCTGTTTCGAAATTTGAAACATATGGCTCATTCCATATCTCCCATGTATTTATCCAAGGATAATTTGCGACAGCTTCTTCCACACTTGCATTCCAAGTGCTCAGATTCCAATTCTTATTGCCTATACCGCCAGGGAGTGTGGAATAGTCAAGTATACCTAGATAGTTTGCACCCAGCGTGTGCTCATAATAAAGAAGTTTTATCTGCTCTGGTGTATTGCTTATATCTGTCCTAAAATACCTTATTCCGTGCTTCAACGCATAAAGCTCGGAGCTTTCATTACCGTGCGTGCATACTCCAAGGGTAAAGTTAACACTGTTCGGAAAAGCATATGTTGTATTTTTAATTGCAAAAGTAGCTACTATATATGCGATAACTAGTAAGAGTAAAATCACAATAAGCATGAGATGGATTTTTTTCATTGAATCTATTGCAATTATTCTTTCCAATTTTTTAATCTTTATCCTCTTTTACAGAAATGCATATCAGAGCCGCAATCTTACTCTTCTTTATTCTTTGAATTGCTTTTTGTCTAATCTATGGAAAACTTTTAAGCATATAAATATAATATCAAATCAGAAGTGAGGTTATGCAGACATATTTTATAAAGCTCGGTGGAAGCGTAATAACAAATATAGAGAAGCCTTATACAGCAAAGATGAGCACGATAAGAAGAGTGTTAAATGAGATAAAAGAAGCAAAGAAGGATAAGGATTTCAACCTGATAATAGGTCATGGAGGTGGCTCTTTTCCACATATTCCCGCGCATAAATATAAAGTAAATGAAGGCCTTATTTACAAGTTCAGCAGAAAGGGCGCAGCAATAACGCATTTGGTAGCTCAAAAGCTGAACGAGATAGTTGTAAACGAAGGCATAAAGCTTGGTCTAGATCTATTCCCTTTTGCTCCATCTAGCTTTTTGGTATGGAACGGCGAGCGTGCTTTGAACAGCTACGCTGAGCATATAAAAGAAGCATTGGAAAGGGGTTTCGTTCCTGTAGTTTATGGCGATGCGGTAATAGACAAAAAGAAAGGTGTTGCAATAGCTTCAACAGAAGCGGTTTTTGAAGGGCTGAGCAGAGAAATAAAGGCAAGCAAGTTTATACTTGCAACAGATGTAGACGGTATTTTTGACAAGGATCCAAAGGTAAACAAGGATGCAAAGCTCATAAGAGAGGTTAGCTCAAAGAATATAAACGAAGTAATAAGAGGTGCAGGTGGTTCGCACAAAATAGATGTTACAGGCGGCATGTACACAAAGATTTTACTTTTGCATGAGATGGTAAAAAGGACAAAAGGCATAGGCATAATAACGAATGGCAACAGGAAAGGTGCTATAAAAGAGGCTCTTTTGCACAATAGCGGCTACTTTACTGTTGTTAAGCCATAGCTAATTCAACAGTGCAACTTTTGATTCGATATTTTGGCACGAGCTAGCTAAGCTAGCTAATACATATTATAACATCATGATTTGTTACGCATGCTTTTTGCTTTTACGTTCAATTGGTTTGGTCTTTGAATAGCGCAGAATACAATAAAATTAAAGAAGGCAATATTAACCCCTTTTTAGTGATGCATGTGCGGTGGAGAGTTCTTTTCCAGCCTCTGCGGCTAGCAGATTAAGCTCGCCAGCAAGCACACCACTAGCTATTAGCTCAGCGAGCATGTATTTGCTAACCCCTTTTTCGTCCCCTTCGCCGTATACTCCACTCGCAATAAGGAGCTCCTTTGCCGTTTCTCTTCTCGTGCCACCGCCGTATGTGCCTACCTCAAGCGCAGGGATATAAACAGAGATATAAAGGTCTTCCCCTCTAGCTTCTGCATCAACAATTGCTATAGAGCCATCTACTATTTGTGCAACATCTTGGCCATAAGCAATGAATGTTGCCGCAAGTACATTTGCCGCATGTGCATTATGTGCCGCTCCAGCAAGGGTAGAACCTATATGGTTCTTTGCATAATTTAGCTTCTCTATACTCCTTGCATCCACTTTAAAGTAGCTTTCCAAAACCTCTTTTTTTATCAGAGCTTCTGCAACTATTGATACCCCACGACCTTCTATTAAGTTTATCGAAGAAGGTTTTTTATCTGTGCACATATTGCCGCTCTCGCTAATAAATCTTGCTTTTATACCTTTCTCTCTTAGTTTTTCTACTATCTTTTCTGTAGCATGAGTTGAAGCGATTGTAAGCATGTTCATACCCATCGCAGCCTGCGTATCTGCTGAGTAGCGTATAAACAAAAATCTGCCTTGCGTAAATATATCAATATTATTCAACGATATCCTTTTACTCTTCTCTTTGAATGCATTGCTTATAACCTCTTTGCCCTCCAAAGAATTTATATAAGAAATGGCATTGAGTGTATCTTTTATTGAATCAAATTCTAAGATAACACTTCTTGTCATACCACTCTTTATTATCCTCGTTGTTGCACCACCGCTTTTATTTATCGCGGATGCTCCTCTGTTAATGCCAGCAACAAGCCTTCCTTCTGTTGTTGCAAGAAAGAGCGGCTTTAATCCATTCAAATATTCGCCGTTTACTTGAATTTCCACAAAGCCCAACGGCACTTGCACAACCCCTATCGCATTCTCTATATTCCTATTGTTTGCATCGTTAAAATCTATTATGTGCTCTGCAGTTTTCTCAAGCTTTATAGAATATTTTCTTTCTAAAAATGCACGCCTAATCTCTGTAGCAAGATTTTCATCGCCTAAAAGCTCTCCTATTTGATATGGCTTTATCTCGCCCCTTTCAAGCATCTGTAAGATCTTTTCTTTTTCATCTTTTTCTGTTTGCATACTAATGAGTATATTCTCAATCCTTTTAAAAGAATCAGCACTTCACGTTAAAAGACGTATGCAAAGTAAACCTTTGTTTATATAGTAAAAAGCAGGCTAGCCTTCACTCTAAAGGCGGCGAAGGTAAACAAGCAGTTTTTTCTAACTATTTGCTTGCAACCTTATCATTTTGAGTCAATAAAGGTCCCCACTTTTCTTCTATACGCTTGATAAAGTTCTGCTTTGCCTCTTCCTTCATCTTGGGATCTCTAAGCTCGTTAAGCAAATCTTCTGGTATAGGAAATGCACTTGCCTTTGGGTGGCCATTACCATCAAAAATCTGTGCAAGAGGCACAGAGTTTATGTTTGAGCCATCTGCTACTCTATTGTGGCCTGTGCCTCTATCTACTTTGACGTATAAAGCCATATCTGCCTTTCTGCCTGAAGCTGCAGCTGCTGAGAATAAATAATCACAGCCATCATTTGTTTGCAGCGAGCCTGAAAAGTTAAAACCCACAACTATGGTATGGCCCTTCAAATCTATTATATTGATATTCTTGCCTAGCTCTTCTTTGAGTGATTTTTGTTTTTCTTTATAAAAAGCCGCACGTTCCTTTATAAATTCATCATTATCATAGTTATTTGGGTCTTCTGCAACAGCCTCTGCAATTTTAAGTAGGCCCTCTTGGAGTTCTTGAAAATCTTTCGTATCGAGGTAGCTTGCTATAGCATAGCTTAGTTCTTTGCGCTTTTCATCTTCTTCATCATGAAGTGCAAAATCCGATACATGTGCCATCTTTGCGCACTTTGCTACTTTCTCATCGTATTTACCCAGTGGTTTTGCTATATGCTCAGCTACAAGTTCAGCACCGCAATAATCCTTGTTTTCTCCAGCTATTATATAATCTGCATACTTTTCAATAAGTTCTTTTACATTCTCACTTGCAATTGTGTGGTGGTCAAGCCATATGATTGCATTACGATTTGCTTTGAGCATTCTAAACGCTTCTTCATATAGTTTGATTGCGTTGTCATTAAAGTTTAGGTCAGCGAATATTACAACAGAATTTTCAGGGTTGAGTTTGTTTAAAATTCGATTAGCCTCTTTTATTGCATCAACTTCATAATCAGAAAAGACAACGCTGCTTAGCATTTCACCAAAAACATTCATTGCTATAGATGCGCTTGCTATACCATCTATATCCTTTAAATGTGTAACTACAACAACCTTTTTATCATCTAAGAGGCTAGCAATATCTTTTGCTTTTGATATACTAATACCTTCCATTGTCTTTGGAGCATTCATAAAAACATTTAGATAATTTCACATATAAAAATATTGCCCACAAATCCCCATAAGATTTTCCATCATATCTTGAATTTTTGACAAGCTTATAGGCTCATGTCATATAAATTATGAGATGTATAATAAAGCATGAAAATGCGTGGGTAGCATGCGGTATCGGAATCATTGCTTACATTTTTTCAGAGAAAATAAATTTGATTCGAAACGATTCGAACATGCGCCAGGGTAGGGATTCGAACCCTAAAGCCCGCGAAGGGCACCGGTTTGCGTGTTGCATCACTAATCAGCTCTTGGAGCTTTGCAAGCTCAAGACCGGCGCATTACCGGATTCTGCCACCCTGGCACAATCTTATTTACAAAAATATATTTTTATTATCTTACTATAATCTTAGATCTTGCCAGAGATGATGAGAATCAATATGGAGTGGTCTTCTTTCATATTTAAAGATTTAGAGATTGTATTATTCTTTTTGTTCATTTTGTCTTTTTATTTCTCTTAATTGTTTTTTACGTATTATTAGCTTAATAAACTCGCCAATATCTCCATTGTATGCACATAACGCCTCCTTTGTTCTAAGCACTTCAAGCCTCCCTTCAGGATCATTCTTAGGATCTGTTGAAAAATTAGCAAGAGCTTTTATTATATCTTCCTTTAAAGACTTGCTACCAGAGAAAGAATAGGAAACATATGCTCCTACAAACTCTGCAATTCCCTCTGTGTTTCCAACGCACCCTTCATCATATGCTATTATATGCCCTAGTTCATGCCCGATTACATAATCTATATAAAATACATTGTCTGTTGATAGGTCTGGAACAACAATTCCAACCTCTCTTTCTCTAGGGTTCGCCCATCCTTCTATACGCTGTTTTGCATGCCTACTGTAATCGATTACAAGCCGTACGTTTTCGACCGTTTTATACCCCATTACATTTACAACAAAATTCTTGCACCTATCAAACTCTTCAGTTATCACAGAGTCAATATCCTTATTTCTTAATCTTGGCATAGCAATCATGCACTTTAAAGCCTGCTCTGGCAGGCTGCGCTCATATCTTTACCCAACTAATAAAAACAAGTTACTTATTTAATTCTATCGTTGATTTTATGTTTATGTCAAACTCAATCGCACAAAGCTTGCAAAGCGCATACAAGGTCGCAGGCAGAGATAAAAGCAGAGCCATGCAATTTGGCAATGGCCAGATCCTT
>Ga0081529_121494_pt1 | contig 42085 bp, 46 predicted proteins | sample EchGeymetagenome_FD_71012 | JGI IMG/M metagenome (GOLD analysis project Ga0081529, IMG submission 71012) | Ferrous microbial mat and aquatic microbial communities from Echinus Geyser, Yellowstone National Park, USA - transect B T=78-80 C v2... ...
GAAAGCGTATTTACGTTTTCACCATCAGAACTGGACGAAGTTGCAAAGCTTGGCATGAAATGGGCGCTGGAAAGGGGTTACGCCTGGGAAGATGACCTTGAGTTAGCTGAAGAGGGAGGGAGCATGCCAGGGGCTGATCCTTCAAAGGTTTCAAGAGAAGCCAAAGCGAGGGGAGCATCCCAGCTAGGAAGCCTTGGGAGCGGCAATCATTTCCTTGAAGTTGAAGTCGTTGACAAGGTCTTTGATGAAAATATCGCAAAGAGCATGGGTGTCATGCAGGAAGGCCAGGTTTTGGTCCTTATACACACGGGCAGCAGGGGTTACGGACACCAGGTATGTAGCGATTATCTGCAAATAATGGAAAGGGCTCTTAGAAAGTACAACATATGGCTTCCTGACAGAGAACTCGCAGCGGTGCCTTACATGAGCGAAGAAGGGCAGAATTACATTAAAGCAATGATAAGCGCGGCGAACTTTGCGTGGACAAACAGACAGCTCATAACTTATCAGGTAAGGAAAAGCTTCAAGATCTTAGGAGATCCAGAAAAGCTCGACATGCATCTTATTTACGACGTCGCTCACAACATAGCAAAGAGGGAAGAGCATAAAGTTGATGGAAGCTTTAGAGAAACCATAGTGCACAGGAAAGGAGCTACAAGAGCTTTCGGTCCTGGTTCAGAGCTTATTCCAGTTAAGTACAGAAACATAGGTCAGCCTGTTCTTATACCCGGTAGCATGGGCACAGCCAGCTACGTTATGGTCGGTTTGAGCTCAAACGAAGAGCTCAGCTTTGGTTCTGCGGCTCACGGAGCGGGGCGATACATGAGCAGGAGCGCTGCAAAGAGGACATGGACTTACAAACAGCTTGTAGATGAACTTGAGAAGAGGGGGATAATAATAAGGGCGGCAAGCAAAGAGACTGTCACAGAAGAAGCGCCTCTGGCGTACAAAGACGTGGACCTAGTAGCTGAAGCGAGCGAGCTCGCAGGACTTGCAAAGCGGGTTTTCAGGATGAGGCCCATAGGTGTGGTAAAGGGATGAAATCAAGAGCAGAAATAATCGTTGAAGGGCTTGTCCAGGGCGTTGGCTACAGGGCTTTTGCAAAGAGGGTTGCTGAAAAGCTTGGCCTAAAAGGTTATGCAGAAAACCTTCCTGACGGTACCGTTAAGATTATCGTAGAGGGAGAAAAAGATCAGATAGAAGATTTTATAGAAGAATGCAAAAGAGGTCCTCCTCTTTCTGAGGTTGAAAACCTAGAAGTTAAATGGGAACAATATAAAGGAGAGTTCGATAGCTTTTATTATTTTTGAAACTAAAAATGTAACTTAAGCTTAAACGCTCATCAGGCTTGCGGCTATCCTACCAGCTAAAATGGGATGTCTTAGGAGCTTCATTGCAACGCGCCTTACGTTGTAGCCGTTGGCAAGGTCCAGTATGTCATTTTCGTCAAGCACTTCAGCTAGCGTGTTAAAGTCTTCGTCCGAAATCTTTTCAAACAGGCGCATGGCTTTCAGACTTGTGCGTATTCTCTTTCCCCATGGATCTTCATATAGATCGTAAAATTTTCTCAGCTTTGCTTCGCTATAATCATCATCTCTAACAGCTTCTGCAGCAACTCTTCCTGCAACAAGCCCTGCGGCTAAAGAAGAATGTATGCCAGCACCTGTAAAAGGAACAACTGTACCAGCAGCATCACCAACTAAAAGGATGTTATCCTTTGCGGCTTCGGAAATTAATCCCCCAATCGGAACAGGGGCTCCTCTATAATCTATTATCTTAGCTTCTCCAAGTTCGTCTTCGTGCTGTTTTACAAATTTATCAAGGTAAACTTTAGCTGTAGCTCCCCTGACGCCTATGCCTACTTCAGCTATGCTGTCGGTTTTCGGGAATATCCAGGCATAACCTTTTGGAGCAACGTTGTTCCCTAAATAAAACCTTACGCTTTCTGGATGCTTTAACTTTACGTTTGCCATTATATACTGGACTGTCGGTATAGGCTCCGATTTTTCCTTTATTCCTGCAACCCTGGCTACAGCAGAATGATACCCATCAGCGCCTATTATTATCTTTGTTCTGTATATGTTTCTATTGGTTTTTACCTTAAGCGTTTTGCCTTCTCTTTCAAAATCTATAAACTCTTCCCTAACGTGAATATCGGCCCCGTATTTAGCTGCCTGTGAAGCGATTTCCTGAAGAAAGTATGTCTTGTTAATGGCGTAACCCTCCTGGTTTATTGCGACGTACTTCTGGTTTGGGGCAAAGACTAAAGCGTTTGCCTTCCTTACGGTATAAGGGGGTTCAGGTTTAATTTCAGCTGTAACGAAAACTCCCTCAGAAGTTGCTTCGCCACAGGGCTTCCAGGCGGCTATAGCTGGTTCTTTTTCAAGTAAAAGAGTTTTTAGCCCTTCCTTTGCGGCTGATTTTGCTGCTCCGACGCCAGCTGGTCCACCGCCGACTATAATTACGTCGTAGTCTGAATTCTGCATTAAAATACTATCAATTCAGATGCATATATAATCGTTTCTGAAAGTGTCTGATCAGTACTGAGAGAGGGTTCCGTCTTTTCTCGCTTTGTCAAAAGCCTTTGTATATAAGTACAGCCCCAACAGCAGCGTTATCAAAGTGAACGCTAAAAGTATATAGATTATGTTTGAAAGTGCGCCAATGCCCGCTCCTTCTAGCAACGATTCTCTTAACCCCTGTAAGGCCCAGGTTAGAGGAATGGCATAACTTAATTCTTTAAGGTACCACGGAAGAGCGGTAACCGGGAAAACCGTGTTCCCCATCAGAGCTGTAAATGTAGAGAAAAAGAATGCGATCGGGTTTCCCTGTTTAGTTATCATTACAACAGCTCCAGACATGGCTGCTATGCCGAATGACGAGAGCAACAAAAGAATGAATATTATGGATGCTGTCATTATTCCAAAAGGTGAATACCTGACACCCAGCCCAAAGCCTATAGCTAAAATGACAATCATATTTATGCTGTTTAAAGCAAAACCCCACAGGCTGGAATAGGTTAGAAAACCTAACACGCCTGATGGAGAAAGGACGTAATATTCAAGAGTGCCATAAAGTTGCTCGTTTCTTAACCTCTGGCTTACCGTGGTTATCGTTGAAGAAACATATCCCTGAAAAGCCAGCCCTATGACCACAAAGGCCGTATAGTTACCTCCGCCCAGCACTGAAACTATTTTGTTGCCCAGCGCTGTCCCGGTAAAGTAATACGTAAAAACAGGTATTATCCAGCTTAGCATGGTTAGTGCTGCGTTCGTTTTGTAGCTTATCCAGACCTTGAATCCTCTAATATAAAGATAGGCATAAAGCTTAGACAGGACGCTCACGTGCCCATGCGCCACCTCTTCTGAACTGATAAGGTCTGAAATCCTGTTCGGTTTCACCAGCAAGAGCTATGTAAGCATCTTCTAAAGATGGCGTTATTTCATAATAATCCGAAGTGTACGGTTCAACCAAAGATTTTGGTCCTCTTATAACAGCATAGCCGTTTTCATACCTTGTTATGAACCTTTCGAGTGAAGGAGCAACAGCGCTCAGCTTGGCTTCTACTATTTTCCCGGCCATGTTTATGATTTCTTCTGGTGAACCCTTTGCAATTATTTTGCCGTTTTTTAAAATGTATATGTCATCAGCAAGCTCTTCTATTTCGTGCATAAAATGGCTGGTAAGAACTATGGTTCTGTCCACAGAAAGCTTTCTTACTAACTGTCTAACTTTTCTTGCTGAAGCAACGTCCACACCAAGCGTGGGCTCATCCAGAAGAATTATGTCAGGATCATGCATTAGAGCTCTGGCAATCGCAAGCCTCCTGAGCATCCCCGTGCTGTAATGCATTGTTGGCTCATCTGCCCAATCTTTTAATCCCACCAGATCTAGCAGTTCGTACGCTCTATTTTTAGCTTCTTTAATGCTCATATCGTACAGGGAGCCGTAGAAGAGCAGATTTTCCATTCCGCTTAACCTGTAATAGAGAAGCCTGTCGCTGACCGTAACAAGACCTATATGCTTTCTTACATCATTCGGTTGAGATACAACGTCATACCCATCTACATAAGCGCTTCCGGAAGTTGGCAAAATCAGCGTTGAAATTATTTTCAACAAAGTTGTTTTCCCCGCACCGTTAGGACCGACGAGCGCTGTAATTTTCCCCCTTTCGGCTTTGAAGTCAATACCTTTTAGCGCTTCCACCTTCCACTTTTTACCTGTGAATACCTTTGTAATAGAGTGAGTTTCTATCATTCCGTTCACCCAGTTAGCCCAGCAAGAATCTTAAGCGCATCCCTTAGCTGTGATTTGCTGTTTATATCGATCATGGACAGCCTGTTTTTTAACTTTAGGATTGCCTTTAACCTTGCTTCCTCGAGGACCTTTGCCCCTTTACCTGTGAGGCCGATAGCAACCTTTCTTCTATCATTTCTGTTTTCGATTCTGTAAAGCAGCTCCTTGAGCCTCATTTTTTCGACTATTTTGCTGGCTGTCGGCTTTGAAACTCCTAGGTACAAAGCTATATCGTCTATAGAACAGTCCTTGTTTCTGTTTACATACGATAAGATCCTGAACTGGGGAACTGAAAAGCTGATGTCTTCTCTCATCCAATTTCTAAAAGTCCTTGAAGCTTTGAAAATGCTTTCTAAAAGCTCTTCGGCTAACTTTTCGTCAGGATCGTTTGACAATCTAACGATTAGATAATCTAACTAGTTTATACGTTTTTTGTCTTTATATCACTTTTTATCACTCGACTTACCTTATAGTCCATAGTTTCTTCTTTGTCCCTCCTGTCATTTATCCTTACAGTGGTAACTATCCTGTTTATACCATGTTTGTTTAGCTCATCGTGAACCGCTTGAAGCACATCGCCCACTTGCTTTACGTTTTTCAGCTCAAACGAAGTTCCCATAGGGCCTACCTGATACTTCAGGTTCATTTTTTCTATGACCTCAATAACCTTTTTTATATAACTGCTTACGCTCGTCGAGTTCGTGCCTATCGGGTCAACAGCTATTTCAACTATAACGCTCATAAATGTATCAAGCATAAATTTTCTATTATAGTTTTCGTTTGATTCAAATGGTAGCGAAATATGGTACTATGAGCGGTACCATAACGCTCAGGATTATCCCGTTTATTGTAGAAATCAGAGCATAATCGGGGCCTAAACCTTCACTAAAAAGGCCTAGGGTCGTGTCCATTGATGTGGCCCCGCCGACAGCTATCAGACCTTCCGGGTTCTTTCCGAGTCTTGAAAGAAATGGGACCAGAATAAACGTTAGCTGTTCTCTAAAGAAGTTCACAAGAAAAGCGATTATGCCTGCACCTGGTCCAAAATACTTTGCTACGAGGGGTCCATCTAGCGTGTACCAGCCGAAGCCGAAAACTATAGAAAAAGAAAGGTTCAACGGTTTGAAAAACAGTATGTACATAAAGAAAGAGGACAAAAATCCTCCCGAAATTGCTGTTAAAACCGAAAGCATTGCGCCTTTCCATGCTTTTAAAAATGAATTAAGATCAAGGACGTTTCCTACCTTTATCCCTACAAGAAATATGAGCAGAATGAGCTCAATCTCCAGGATTAAATCGAATGGAACACTAACTTTTATAAAGAAATCAAGAAAATAGCCCAGAATCAACGAAATAAGGTAAACGAATTCTCTGATGTCTATATTTTTGCTTTTGCTGAACTGGAATCTTCTCCTCCAGACAAATCCTACGCCATACGTAAGTAAAACTGTAACTAAAGCCGCTATAAAAGATAAAAAAAGGAATACTAAGAAGGTTTTCATGTAAACCTCTTCTGCGCCCCAGTAAGAGATCGTTATTATAAGGATTATCACAGCAGCCTTAACGGCTGCGTCAGGCACAGAAGCCTTTAAACGGCCAAGCGCTATAGCCAGCACATACACTACAACCAGATAAAAATAAAACAGCATAAACACTTACCCACAAAGGCTTTTAAAACTTTTATTGATGTAAAGCTAAAGAGTTTTATGCAAAAGGTCTTGGTTTCATTCAGGTTTTTTGATGAATGGATAAAATTTCTGAAAGATAACGGACTCGATGTTAAAGCCTGGGACTCTCCTGTTCCTCCTTCAAAGACATGGATAAAAGAAAACATCAGGGATGCTGACGGCCTGCTCTGCAGCCTTGTGAACAGGATAGATCGCGAAGTCATAGATGAGGCCGAAAAGCTCAAGGTCATAAGCACTTTCAGCGTCGGGTATGATCACATAGACGTAAATTACGCTAAATCAAAGAAAATCAGGATAGGTTACACACCGGAAGTCCTGACAGATGCGACAGCTGATCTTATATTCGGGTTAATGCTTGCTGCTGCAAGGAGAATAGTTGAAGGAGACAAGCTGATAAGATCTGGAAAGTGGAACCAGCCCTGGACTCCTGATTTTATGCTCGGAACGGAGGTCAGCGGTAAAGTTCTTGGAATAGTTGGAATGGGAAGGATAGGTAAGGCGCTCATAAAAAGGGCTAAAGGTTTTGGTATGAAAGTGATTTACAACAGCAGGACTAAAAAGGACGTTGATATAGAATTCGTTGACCTTGACTATTTGCTTAAAGAATCAGATTTCGTAGTCCTGGCTGTGGACCTTAACCCCACAACGTACCACATGGTAAACAGGGATTTTCTTGAAAAAATGAAAAGGAGCGCTTTCCTGATAAACGCCTCTAGGGGTAAAGTTATCGATGAGCGTTCTTTAACGGAAGCTCTGAAATCTGGCACAATAAGGGGAGCTGCTCTGGATGTTTTTGAAGAGGAGCCAACAAGCCCTGACAACCCACTTATAGAGCTCGAAAACGTTGTGCTCACGCCTCACATTGGTAGCGCGACGCATGAAACAAGGCAGAAGATGGCCGAAGTTTCCGTTAAGAACTTATTAGCGGGAATCAAAGGAGAGCAAATGATCTACGAGCTTTAAAACTTTTTATTATTCTATAGTGTATTTTATCTCGCCAAACTTTGCTGTCCTTATAAAAGTTCCGTGTTTCAAGAATATACCTCTTAGAGAAGCATAAATGGCAAAGGGTACAAAAACGAAGTACATTATCTCAGAAAACAGCGCATAAAGGTAATTCAGACCAATCTTAGATGCTGAGGATATCATCGTTACGATGCCCGAAAGCATTATGAAAGCCGTAAAAAATAATATCAGAGGCCTGAACTGTGGCTGATTAAAGTAAATGTACCCTCCTGAGATCATCGATATTATAAGAGCAAAAGTTATGAAAGGCGTAAGCCCCGTCATTACGAGATCAACTTTGCTCGCGAAAGACATGTTGCTCTGCATTATGTCGTTTATCTTTCTTAAAGTTGATCTTACCATTCCTTCATTCCACCTCACGTACTGGTTTATAGATTCTTTGAGGTTGAATGGGACCTCGCACTTCACAGCTATGTCAGGAGCATAAGCTATTCTATGGCCGTCTTTGGCGAGCCTCAGGGTTAATTCCCAGTCCTCTCCTATATCTTCGTTTAACCTGTATTCTTTCAGAAGAGTTGTTTTTATAATAAAATTGCTGCCGGTTAAGGTGACGGGCAAACCTATGTAAAATTTTGAAGGCTGTTCTATCAGCTGATAGTAGCTCTGAATTATTGAGTTCGCCTTTGCTATCCTGTTATATTCTGAATTGATTACAGGGAGCTGTACGCCCTGTACAGCATCGTACCCTTCCTGAATCCTTTCAACAAGCTTTGTAAGCAGGTCAGCAGAGGGTATGCTGTCAGCATCCAGCAGCACAGTGTACTCAGAAGAGGGATCTGCATAGTTCAATGCGTTGTTTATTGCGCCAGCTTTCCATCCTTTTCTGTCATTTCTGTGAACAATCTTTAACCTGGGGTCTTTAAGCTTTGAAATCTTTTCAGCCGTGCCGTCTGTTGAATCATCAGCAATTATAACTTCGAAATTTGGATAATTAAAAGATAGAACGTTTTTTAAAACTCTTTCAATAGTATTTTCCTCATTATAAGTTGGAATTATCACGGTAACCTTTGGGACCCTGATCAGCTTCAGGCCCTTAAACCTGTATTTTTTAAAAAACTGAAGTATGGAAAAAGCATAGGGTCTGATCGTGAAATACAATATAAAAGCTGTCGAAAAAGCGTATAAAATGATGAGCGTTAAATCCATACTATCAATATTATATTAAAATATATATACGTTTGACTGCAAAAAGTTCAAAAATTTGCAAAATTGATACCGTTGATATTACATATCGTGCGGCTCATTGTGAGCTATGGGGTCATCATGTTTCAGACATCCCCAGAGGTATTCATAGCCGCAATTTATTTTTAACGCGCATGCAGATTTAAACATTCCCATAAATAACGCTTTCCAAATAATTTAAGAAAATTACAATAAAAACCAAACCATTTTAAAATTTTTATAACAATATCATTTAAATAAATCAAAAAATATATCTATGGAAGGGATGAACGTACTAGATCAAAAATTTGACGTAGTTGTAGTTGGGGCTGGCCCCGCAGGTTTAGCTGCTGCATACTACCTTGCAAAAAAGGGTTTCAAAACGGCCGTTCTAGAAAGAGGTAGAGAAATCGGCTCCAAGAGCATTTACGGAGGCAGGATATACGCCGCGCCTCTTAAAGAGATTTACCCGAACTTTAACTCAATGCCTGTGCACAGATGGGTTAAAAAAGAAAGGATAAGCATAATGCCTGATTATGAAAGCATGATATCCATAGATTACCAGGGGAAAGATGCAATAAGCTTTACCGCTTATTTGACTGAAGTTGTAAAATGGATGGGTATACAGGCAGAAACAGCAGGCGCTACAATAATAACAGACGTCCCGGTCACGAATTTCTACAGAGAAAACAACAAAGTTGCTGGCGTGGTTTCAGGTGAAGACGTGTTAAGGTCGGACGTGGTTGTGGATGCTGAAGGGGTAAACAGGCTTGTCCTCGAAGCTTCGGGCATAGTAAAACCGTTAAAGCCAGAGCTTGTTGCTCTTGGAGTAAAAGAAGTTCTAAAAGGAGATAGCAAACAGATAGAAGACGCTTTCGGTCTTTCTCAAAACGAAGGGCTCGCATGGGTTTTCCTCGGGGCTGCTACTGCAAACGCTCCAGGGGGGGCGTTCCTGTACACGAACCGCGATTCTGTTAGCCTGGGCGTTGTTGTCCTTCTGGATAAAGCGATAGAGAACGTAAAGGATCATATAAGTCAACTTGTTGAATCTCTAAGGACGGCACCTGCCCTAAAGAATTACCTTCAGAACCTGAGGATTTCAGAATATTCCGCTCATCTGATACCGGAGGACGTATGGTCTCTACGTCCTGAACGTCTTGTTTACGACGGACTCCTGATAACAGGGGATGCCGCAGGTCTTCTTTTAAACGCAGGTTATACATACAGAGGTGTAGACTTCGCAGCGTACTCCGGTTACCTTGCGGGAAAGGCGATCGAAAGTGCACACACGAAAGGCAATTACAGTGCAGGCGCGCTTTCTTCTTATGAGGAAATGCTCGAGGATAGTATAGTGATAAAGGAACTGAAGAGGTTCAGAAAAGTTCACGAGATTATGAAAAACAGTTTGCTATTTGAGAAATACCCCAAAATCATGAGCGGTGTGATGAAGAGGATGTTCGAAAATCCTGATGGGCCTTCTAAAGCATGGGATGCGATAAATGAATCTTGCAAAGAAAACCAGTACTCGATGTTAAAGCTTTTGATTGACGGTTACAGGATGGTGAGAGCACTGTGAGCTCGCCAGAAAGAAAGTTAAGGTTAACCGACATAATCAACGTGAACATATGGGATGTGGACTCAAAGCCTCACATAACTGTAAACTATGATAAGTGTAAGAACTGCCCAACAAAGGCATGCGTAAGGCTATGCCCAACAGGTTGTTATACAGAAACTGAGAACGGCATGCTCTTCAGCTATGAGGGTTGCGTAGAATGTGGTACTTGCAGAGTCGTATGTCCTATGGAAGCTATCACGTGGACATATCCCAAGAGCGGAAAAGGTATATTTTATCGTTTTAGCTAGGTGATAAATATGGGATTAGACATAATTTTGCTGTTCAAATACGTGCCAAATACAACCACCGTTAACGTTGACCCTAATACAGGTACGCTCATTAGAGAGGGTGTCCCGAGCGTTGTTAATCCTCATGACCTGGTTGCAGCTGAATTTGCTTTAAGGCTGAAGGAAAAGTATGGGGGTAAAATAATGGCCATGATAATGGCTCCTCCGTCAGCTACGAAGGGAATAGAATATCTGGTTGGAATGGGAATTGATGAAGGTATACTGCTGACCGATAGAGTGTATGGCGGAGCTGACACTCTCGCAACATCGTATGTAATATCGCAAGCGATAAAAAAGGTTGTAAATCATTATGATCTTATAGTTGCTGGGCAGGAAACTCTAGATTCTTCTACAGCGCACATAGGAGCACAGGTTTCTTCGTGGCTAGGTATACCGTATGTTTATTATGTCACAGAAGCTGAAATGCAGGATGGCCACATGATACTTACAAGGCAGCTCGAGACATATATCGAAAAATACAGGGTAAAGCTTCCAGCTCTCATATCTGTGCTCATGCACTCTCTACAGCCTCGTGACGTAACTTTAAAAAACAAGATAAAGGCTGTAAAAGAAAAACCAGTAAAGGTTTATACAAATAACGAGCTTCAACTTAACCCACTTTGTACTGGGTTAAAAGGATCACCTACTATAGTGGCAAAAACAGAATTCATAGGCAAAATACCCAGAAAGATGCAAATAATGCAGGGCAAACCTCCTGAAGAGATGGTTTCTTGGTTAGTTTCAAAGTTAAAAGAGGAGAAGGTGATATAGATGAGCACTCCTTCTATCTGTCCGGACTGGAACCCTGTAAACCCCGCTGAGCATAAAAATGTCTGGATTTACATCGAAACCGATAAGGGGCAGATACTTGAGCCAAGCCTTCAGATACTTGGCAAAGGAAGGGAAGTTGCAGACAAGCTGGGAAGCAAGCTCGTAGCTGTAATTATAGGCTATAAGATCGAAGGATTGATTGAAGATCTTGGAAAGTACGGAGCGGACCAGGTAATTTATGTGGACGATGAAAAGCTTAGTACATATTATACGCCTCTTTACGGCGATGTCCTTGCCCAACTCGCCAAAAAATACAAACCTGAAGCTTTTCTTGTAGCTGGGACGATGAGAGGAAGGGAGCTCGCCCCGTACATAGCTAACCACCTCAGGACAGGAATAACCGCTGACCTTACGATGATAGAAGTAGATGAAAAAAATAAAGAAGTAATTCTTGTCAGGCCTCCTTTTGGAGCATGGCAACTCGCTCACATAAGGACAATGAGAAGAAGGCCAGTTATGGGCAGCGTAAGGCCTAACGTTTTTCCAACGCCAAAGAAAGACGAAAACAGAAAACTTGAATCAATAATTAAAGAAGAAGTATCTGAGGTTCATGATACAGGATTGGAACTTATAAGCAGGGTAGAAATACAGAAATCAGAAGAGATGCCTCTTGAAAAGGCAGAGATAATTGTTTCAGGCGGAAGAGGGCTTGGCAGCAAGGACGGTTTTGAGCTTATAAAAGAACTGGCCAGCGTTCTTGGTGGAACATACGCTGGAAGTAGAAAAGCTGTAGACCTTGGATGGATACCCCATGAAAGACAAGTCGGACAGACCGGAAAAACAGTAAAGCCTAACCTTTACGTAGCCATTGGAATAAGCGGAGCAGCACAACACGTTTTCGGAATAAGGGAAGCAAAGATAGTTGTTGCCATAAACTCTGATCAGTATGCCCCTATATTTGAAAACTGCGATTACGGCATAGTGGGCGATTACAAGAAAATATTGCCAGAGTTAATAAAGCAGTTAAAGGAATTAAAAACCAAATCATGAAAATAATTATAATAGGAGCTGGAAAGATGGGTATTTGGTTTTATAAGTACTTTACTTCTAAAAACCACGAAACGTATTTTTATGATACCGATCAGGTAAAGGTTACAGATTTAAAGGACAGAGGTTTCAGGTACCACCAGATTGATCAAATAAAAAACTTTGATATGGTTTTTTGCTCAACAAACATAAGCAGCATCAAAAGAGTTATAGATAGCGTAAAAAATTCTGAATTTAAAAAATATTTTGTAGAGATAAGCGGGTTAAAAACACCCATCGTTAAAAGCCTCATAACCCTTGAAAAACCAATATCTGTTCACCCTCTTTTTGGTCCAGGAGCTAGGACGGCTAAGGGAAAAAAAGTAATCCACGTCCCTTTAAAAGAAAAGGAAGAAGAGTCAGCTATGGTAAGGGAACTTTTTCCTGAAATGGAAATCACCACGATGAGCGCGGATGAACATGACAGGCTTGTAACAAAGACTATACAGCTCGTCCAGCTAATTTCAATGATTTATAATAGGCTTGCTATAGAAGGGGATTGGGGATCTAGCCAGAAAATGATGAAGCTTGCAGAATCAGTATCTCTTTATGGTTCAGATGAATTAATAAAAGAAATTTTTGAACTTAACCCATACACAGAAGAATTGAAAGAAAGCGTCATGAATGTTTTGAAGGACATCTACTCGGGAGATTATACTGTAATAAAAAAGGGATACTTTGAAGATTTATATAAAAAAGCGTACAAAATAATGGAAGACAGCTTATAGCTGCATTATAAGGCTTTTCCTTTAAGGGCAGAAAAAGGTCAGCAGCATTAAGCTATGGCATGAACTCATAAATCATTATAATATGTAATGTTGTATGTACATGATCAGAACAGTTGATCTAAAGTTTTTTATATTAAAAATAAATAAGATCAAAGTAATGACAGCATAGATGTCAGTTTTTAGAAAAATTTTTTAGTAAGTTTTATTTATAAAAATTATGATGAATAACGAAAATAAATCCAATGAAGGAGTTCAGGAAAAAGAAACCGAAACGGCAGGTTCAGTAGGAGCTAGGACTGCTTTTCAGCTATCAACTGGCTTGATAATAGCAGCCAGATATGCAAACAAGCTCAGGCGTGTGGCGCTTGTTTCGCTTGGCAATTCTGTTCCTAAGGATGTGATAATAAGGGATATTTCTGAAATAAATAAAAAGCTTTTTGACGAACTGATAACCAAAAACAAGATAGATAAGCTAGACGTGATAAGGCTAACGGTAAAGGTAGTTTATGATCCGGGGAACAAAAAATTAGAACTCGAAGAATACAAGATAGTAAGGTATGTTCCGGATGAAAAATGCATAGGTATGTCTCAGGAAGACTTATTAAGCATTAAAGAGGAAAACGAAAAATTAAAAGCTGAAATAAATTCTCTTAAAGAAAAATTAAAAGAAATAGAACAAATCATAGGTTAGGTCAGCTTGATACTGAAAAGCTCTGTTCTCTTAGGAACTGTAACAGGTAAAATCTGCTTCCGGCTCCTTTTCCTGTAAATCCGCTGCTCTTCCATCCTACGAATGGATGATAACCTACCATAGCCCCTGTGGTTGCGCTTGCGCTTCTGTTAACGTAAACAACTCCTGCCTGTATGCGCTTCCTGAATTCATCTATTTCTTCCCTTTTGCCTGTATATAGTCCTGCAGTAAGACCGTACTCAGTATCGTTGGCCATGTTTATTGCATCGTTAAAGTTTTCAAAAGAATCCATCACAAGGATAGGCAGGAACAGCTCTTTCTTGAAAAGCTCGTGTCCGTGTTTGAGTTCGATAAGAGTTGGTTCGACATAATAGCCTTTCAGCCCGGTTTCAACCATTTTACCGCCGTATATTATTTTGCCATCTTTATTTCCGAGGTTTACCGCCCAGACATACCTCTGATAGGCTTCTTCGCTAATTAGCGGTCCAAGATACACTTCCTTCTTAAGAGGATCCCCTATGGTTAATTCTTTCATCCTTCTTACTAGCTCCTCTACAAGGACATCCTTAACTTTCTTGTGCACGTAAAGCCTTGAAAGAGCGCTGCACTTCTGTCCCTGATAGCCGAATGCGGCTGATATTATCCCCTGCGCAGCTTCGTCTATGTTTGCTGTTTCTGTTACGATAGCAGGGTTCTTTCCACCCATTTCAACGACAAAAACTTTGTTGAGACCAAGGTCATAAGCCTTCTTTATCATGGATTTTCCGACGTCCTTTGATCCCGTGAATGCTATACCGGCCACATCAGGGTTTATGACAAGCTCATCTCCGACTTCGGATCCGGGGCCAGTGATTACGTTGTATGCACCTTTCGGCACTCCGGCTTCTATAAGGTATTTGTAGATCATTATGCCTGTGAGCATCGTCATGTTGCCGGTAGAAGATGGTTTTAAGATGGCCGTGTTACCGGTTACGAGCGCGCCGACGCTCATTCCGGTTGATATGGATACTGGGAAGTTAAAAGGAGCAAGTATGCCGAAAACTCCGTAAGGAACCATCCTCTGTTCAATTACTTCTGTCTTTGTAACAGATCCTTGAAAACCGTACTTTATCTTGACGCCCTTTGAAGTCAGCTTAACTATCTGATTATAACCTTTGTTGGAAGTTAGCAGATAAGCGTAATACCTTAAGAAATTTATCGCCTCGTCAACTTCCCCTATGGATTCAAGCCTGTTTTTCCCATTCTCTATTGAAAGCACCGCGGCCAGCTCAAACCTGTTCTTTTCTATTATGGTTGCAGCTTTCCTCATGATTGCTGCCCTTTTGTTCCAGCCAAGCTCAAACCAATCTTCAAAAGCAGCTTTAGCTTCCTCTATTCCTTTTCTTGCAACTTCTCTGTCACCCTTCTGGCATATACATACGGTTGATCCATCGATTGGTGATTTTTCAACAAGCTTTGCATCAGTTTTTAACTCCTTTTCGCCAACGTAAATAGGGTATTCTTTTCCTATATACTCCGCCTTTACCTTTTCAACAGCCTGTTCGAAAAGCTCGTGGAACTCTGCTTCTTTTCCCTGAGACACATAAGAAAGGTAGGTAAAAACATCCTTGAACCCGTTCATTTTCATAATTAAATAGTGCCTACGTATTTTTAAACTTTTTTATTTGAAATAGAGGGAATATAAAAAACACAAGTAAACGATTTATCCATTATAATTTTTAGTGTAATTAACAGGTTGTACTTAAATTATGCAGACTGTTACTAAAAATCTAATTTTGTTATCATAAAAAGCTTAATTATCTAGTTTTTATAAATATAAATTTGTAAATTGTTTGAGTGGATAGAAAGGATTTTCGCGAAAAAATGGATAGCAGGTCCAACTATTGATGACGCTATAAAGATCGCAAAAAAGCTGAACGAAAAAAACGTAGGAGTTATACTTAATTATCTGGGAGAGGAACTGAAAAAAGAAAATGAAATAACTGCTAACGTTGAGAATTATTTTGAGCTTATAGACGAAATAGCAGAAAAAAAGATAATAAGCGATATAGCGGTCAAACCGACTCAGATTGGCTTAAGCGTAAGCTATGAAAAAGCTAAAGAAAATTATATGAAAATTTTAAGATATGCCAAGGTTAACGATGTGTTTGTATGGCTTGACATGGAAGCTTCTAACTATGTAGAATCGACAATAAAGCTTTACTTTGAGGGACTTCTTTTCTCAAGGGAGGGGATAGCTATACAGTCTTATTTGAAGAGAAGCAATAAAGATGTAGAGGAGATAGTGAAAAGAAACGGCATCATAAGATTGGTTAAAGGAGCTTACAAAGAACCCCCTGAGATAGCTTATACAACTTGGAAAGAAAAAACAGAAAATTACAGGAGAATAATGCATTATCTGTTCGAAAACGCGTCAGAGTTTACCGTTGCGACTCATGACCTGAAGCTTGTTAAAGAGGCCATAGAACTCAACAAAAGGTACAACAAGAACGTGACTGTCGCCATGTTACTCGGAATAAAGAACAAATTTATTTTTAATTTAAAAGAAGACAAAATAAAAAAAGCCCTTTATGTTCCTTATGGGGAAAAATGGGTTGACTATGCGAGGAGAAGGTTCAGAGAAGCCAGCAATGTAATCCTTGTCCTCAGGTCGCTTTTTGAATTTTAACTTTATGGTGGTTAAAGGAGCAAAAAATCCTCTACCTCGAGCTGTGGATGACATACCTTTGCAAATATTTTAAAAGCTTTAAGCGAAAGATCTTTGCAGACTGACGCTCAACCCTGAAAATAATGCAAAGATTAAAGAAAAAATCCAGCCCAAAGGTTCGGCTATTAACCGGAAGCTTTAGCAGTGAGCTTAGGGTAGTTTTCAAAAATCATTTTTCGAGCAGATCTTTATACCCTTGATAAGCCTTTTTAGCTATATCGATGTTTATCTGTATGACATGTGAAGACTTGTCGCTAAGAGCATCTTGTATCGCTTTATCTAGGAGATTTTCATCGCCTCCAAGCTCTCTTACAAGGAATCCAAATACAGCAGAGTTTGATGCGACCCTAGGTTCCCTCAACTTCCCCTTTGAAGCTTCTTCTGCAATCTTTGTAGCTGGCAGATAGTAGACTTCTCCATTAGCTTTCACTTTTTCTTTTATGAGCGTAGAATTTATTATGACCTTGGCTCCATTCTTTATTTTTTCTACTGCATACATGCCAAGGACATCAAGGACGTTAGCTATATCAAAGTTGTGCGGAATCGGGTTAAGGACTTCTGTGTCGCTGGCAACTACAACGCTTTCAACATAACCTCCTCTTGTCTGCGGTCCGTAGTTAGGCACGCTGGTAGCCTTGTAACCAAGGTTTATAAAATACCAGCCAAGCATTTCTCCGAGCTCTACTACTCCTAGACCTCCCCTTCCGGAATTGATTAATGAGATCTTCATCTTTTGTCAACTCCGAAAGCGTCCCTACATAGAGCTGGCGGATATACCTTTACTCCGACGTCGTGCACGTACTTCTTTGAATCGAGAATGGTCATCTTCCAGTTTACGTTGCACGTTCCGATGAACTCAACAAAGCTGAAACCTCCCATGAGCTGAGTTTTAAAAGCGTTAAGAACAGCTTTATATGAATCCATAGCTTCCTTTGAAGAATACATGACCCTGTCCTTTGTAAATATCGGCTTTGGTGTTATAACAACTCTTTTCAAATATGATATCTGAGGAAAAGCGGACAGAATTTTGCAGGCGTCAAGCGGCGGCCCCATCTGCTTTATGTCCCTTCCAAAAGGAGTTGTCATTGTTTTCATGCCTTCGGGAGTTGTCGGGGCCATCTGGCCTCCTGTCATCCCAAAGACCATGTTGTTGTACATAAACACTGTTATAGGTATGCCCCTGTTTGCCGCATGTATGAGTTCTGCTATACCGATCGAAAGGGCATCTCCATCACCCTGTATGCCGAATACCACTTTATCCTTTTCAAGCAGTTTGATGGCAGACATTATAGCTGGTGCCCTGCCGTGAGGAGCCTGCACATAATCAACGTTCAAAAATTTATAGGCTAATGTGGAACAGCCAACAGATCCAACCATTATGGCCTTTTCTGTGATACCGAGTTCATCCAGCGCCATGCCTATGAATTTCAAAAGCAGCCCGTGCTCACAGCCCGGACAGTATGTCGTTATGCCGTTTTCATAAATGCTTGAAAACTGCTTCACTTCCATGCTTCAGCCACCTCCTCAACGTCAGGAATGTACCCACCAAGATACGGCAGTACATCGACGTCCCTCCTCGTTATGCGCATTATTTCCTGCGCAAGCTGCCCTTCGTTCATCTCAACAGATACCATTTTTTCTGCGCGGGATGAATATTTTAAGAGGTTATCCTTATCTAAAGGGCTTAATGTTATCGGTCTAAAGAGCCCCGCTTTAATTCCGTTTTCTCTTAACTTCAAAACGGCCTCTTTTGATATTCTTGCTGAAATACCTATAGCTATGTAAAGTACGTCGAGATAATCATTACACATAAAGCATTCAGATTCGGCTATTTTTTCTATTTCTTTCTGTTTCTGAAGTAGCCTTTCTTTGTTTGCCTTAAGTTCTGGAGGATCAAGGTAGATGCTGTTTATTATATGCCTTTGTCCATAATTTCTCCCTCTTGCCGCCCAGTCAACATTTGGTTTTACTATGTAAGGCGGTTCCCATTCTACGGTATCATACATGTGAACTATAAGCGCGTCAGTAAGCAGAATAACCGGAATTCTGTACGTAAATGCAAGCTCAAACCCCTTATGAACGTGTTCCATGGATTCCTGTACAGTGTGAGGGGCCAGAACGATAGGCTTTACACCTCCGTGCCCCAGAGAATTTAAAACAAATGAGACATCGCTCTGTTCAGGCGCAACATTACCCAAACCAGGACCACCCCTGTTAACATCTATTATCAAAAATGGAACCTCTGAGGCATAAGCATAAGAAATACCTTCTGCCATAAGGCTGAGTCCTAGACCTGAAGTTGCTGTCATAGAAACATATCCTGCTGCCCCTGCACCAAAAAGCATGTTAACTGATTCTATTTCGCTTGCACTTTGCAAAAAAACCTTAAACCACGGGTATTTTCTTTCTCCATAAAGCACAGATATATTCTCCATTATTTCACTACTAGGAGTTATAGGATAACCGAAATAAGCTTCAAGTCCAGAACTGACTGCGGCTTCAGCTATAGCTTTAGCTCCCATAATCAGCCTTTTCATTCTTTCTCACCTTAAGTATGGCGTATTCGGGACAAACCCACCAGCATATCTTACAACCAGTGCATTCTCCTTTTTTCCCCATTTCAGAAAATTCTACATAATGATAGCCTTGAGAATTTACATTTTCACTGAGCGAAAGATTTTGTTGAGGACATGCGTTTATGCATATTTCACAACCTTTACATCTTTCCTTATTAATGATAACTTCCCATTTGGAATGCACAACTTGATACATCTTTATGATTTATATAAAAAGCTAAATATTTATATGTTTTTAAAAAAATTTCTCTTAAAAATGTTAATTTTTTTCAAAAAATTTCTCTAAATTATGAAAGAAATAATTTAATTAATTATATATATTAGTTTATACTTTTTAAAATAAAATATTTCTTTTTGCAAAAAAATTCAAAATAATTTTTATATTATAAAAAAATTTACCATAAATAAAACAAAACTTAAAAGATAACTATTTTTATTTTTTAAAAAATATGTTAAAAAAATTTATAAATGACATAATAAAGGTGTCCTGTTCACTAAAAATTGTTTATGAAAAAACAAGGCTATATTGCACGAGGCAAACTTTCAGCAAGTAGCGCGAAAGAACGCTTCTGTGTGGAAATGTTTTTTCGAGCTAAGCAATAAGAAGAAAGAAGGAGAATTGCCTAAGTAGATGAAGCCAAAGCCTCCTCATAAAAAGAAAGATGACTTGTTTTTGCTGATAAGAAACGACAGGTACAAGATTGAAGGAAACGAGAGGAATTCAAACTTCTGGAGCTATCTTGCAATAATAAAGCGAATCAAGAACGTAGCAGAGGAATACGGAATAAAGGTTAAGCCTGTTAATGAAGCGAATACATCTAAGATGTGTTCCCTGTGTGGGGAAATTCACGAGAACGGAAGGATTGAGAGAGGCTTGTTCAAGTGTCCTCACGCAGGGAAAGTAATAAACGCTGATCTGAACGGGGCAATAAACATTCTACATATCCCCGAGTCCGTTAAGGATAGGGGAAGTGGCTGAAGGTACAGCCCGTGGTCTATCGCTGGACGAACGGAACAGGGTAGGCAACCACTAGCTATGAAGTCATGAAGATGAAGGCGGTAAACCACGAACCTATGATCAGCCTTAAGGGAACCACATTTCCTTTAGGATTGTGAGGATGTCAGTCGAAGTTCATTCTGAGATCTATTACGTGAGGCCCATTCTCATTTACAATAAGAGGGTTAATTTCCAGTTCCTTTAAATTTTCTTTATCATATACCCATTGGGAAATTTCAGATATCGTTCTTGCAAACTTTTCAGGGTCATAAATAGTTTTGTTTCTATAACCTTTTAAGAGCTCAAATATCTTTGTTTCTTTAAGCATGTTTAAAGCTTCATCAGATGTAACAGGACAAACATAATTTGATGTTATCCTGTAGAGCTCTGTCAGTGTTCCTCCAATACCAACGCTTACGACTGCTCCAAAAGATTCGTCTTTTACAAAACCTAACCTTATTTCCTGGCCTTTGATCATCTGCTGGTAATAAATCCTGCCATCTGGGAATCTTTTGTTAAGATCTTCAACAGCGATCATCGCTTCTTGAGCGTTCAAAATATTTACCTTTACAGCATTTTGTTCAGTTTTGTGAATAAGGTCTTTTCTGTAAACTTTTAGCACAATAGGATATGGCAATTTATTGAGATCAGATTTATCTATCCATCCCCATGGAGGTATAATAAACCCAAATTCTTTTAAAAATTCAGAACTTTCTGGATTTATAACTATACCCTTAAAACTTATTTTTGGTTCTTTTCTAACAGAAAAACGCCACGTTGGCTGTGCCTTTGACGATTTTACAAGATAGGCCATTGTAATTGAAGCTTCTTCGGGAGAATTAAAAGCAGGTATACCCATTAGCCAGAAAGCCTTTCTCAAATGTTCAGACCATTCAGTATTGCCTAGTTCTACCCCTATGTTGAAGTTTTTGTACTCGTCAGAAATCTGTTTTATGGCTTCTGGAAGTTTATCAGTAATTCCAGGAGGATAATGGGTACTTATTATTATAAAATTTGAAAAGCCATTCTCGCTCAACTTTTTGTAAACCTCAATGATGCTTTCGTCGGTTCCTGAAGCGCTAACGTCTATGGGATTAGCAAGACTTGCAATTTTAGGAACTTTACCAGTTGTCTTTAACTCGCTCAACATTCCTGATACATCAGGCACGTTGACTCCGTTTTTTGCAACGTTGTCGGCCGCAAGAACGCCAGCGCCTCCGCTATTGGTCAGCACAATAGCCTTATCAGACCTTGGTAAACCGTTCGTTTCATATGTTTTTATAACATCTATAAGTTCCCTGAGCGTGTAAACCTGTATTATTCCAGCCTGTTTTAATGCAGAGGAATATGTTTCATAGTCGCTCATTATCGAAGCGGTGTGAGACATAGTCGCTCTTTTTCCTACCTGTGTAACTCCTGCGAGCAGGGCAAAGGCTTTTTTCTTTTTAGTTAAATCAGACGCTATTTTCATAAATTTTTTACCATCCTTGATTCCTTCAATGTACATAGCTACAGCTTCAGTATTTTCATCATAAGATAAAAATTCCAGCGTATCAGAGATTGTAATATCTTCAGAATTTCCCAGGCAAGTAAGAGAACTGATACCTATGTTGCTGGTTAAAAGCTCATCAAGGATAGAAACGCTGACCCCTCCACTTTGAGTTATAATTGCCACTTTACCTTTTTTTAACTTTGGAAGAGATTCTAAAAATCTTCCGTCTTTAGTTGCCTTTTTTTCAGGCAGGAACAGGGTATTTAACCCGTTATGTGTATTAACTATACCTATGGTGTTAGGGCCAAGCACCCTTATTTTCAGCTTTTCTTTGAGCAGCTTTCCAGCTCCAGATTCTGTAAAGCCTCCAGAAATAACAATGGCAGTTTTTGTCCCTCTTTTATCCGCTTCTTTTAGGTATTGCCATGCCAGGCTTGATGGTACCGAAATTATCGTCAAATCTGTCCCTGGCACTTCCTTCAAGCATTTATATCCCGCACATTCTTCATACAGGGGGTTTACTGGATAAATTTCAGCATTGAGTGTTTTTTCATTTTTTGACTTTAGTAGATTTTTAAATATTATTGTAGCAAAATTGTCTTCCCGTGGTGAAACGCCTATAACAGAAATAGATTCTGGGTAGTAAAGCGGGTAAAGATCATTATTCATATCAATTATGATGACTTAAGTAATATTTATTTTTTATTTGGTAAAGAAATGAAATTTTGAAAACATACAAACTATTTTTAAGAAATTTTTAATATTAGATTCGAAAAATAAAATTTAAATTCTTCTCTTTTTAATATATGATCGATGTTCCCTTTTAGTGAGGTAATGGATTTTAAAATAGAAATGACGGACGAGCACGAACTTTTCAGGAAATCGGTAAGAGAGTTTACAGAAAGCAAGGTAAGGCCTTACGTTCAGAAGGTCGAGGAAACAAACGAAATACCACAGAGTATTATAGATGGTGCGAGAGAACTGGGGCTATACGGAGTAGGAGTACCTGAAAAGTACGGAGGACAAGGAGGTGATATGAGAACTTTAGCTATACTTACAGAAGAACTTTCAAGAGTTCTCCCATCTTTAGGTACAATGGTTACTGTAAACCATCTTTTTTTAGTTCCTTTGATGATTTTCGGAACAGAAGAACAAAAGCTCAAGTACATACCGCCAGTTGCAAAAGGTGAAAAATTTGCGGCACATGCTAATACAGAACCAGGTGCAGGAAGCGATGTCGCAGGGATTCAGACTAGGGCAGAAAAAAATGATAATGGGTACACTATTAACGGGAGGAAAATATTTATCACAAATTCTGACAGAGCTCAGTATTTTATAATCTCTGCAAGAACCTCACCTCCTGAACAGGGCAAAAGATGGAAAGGCATAACAACTTTCATCGCAGAAAAAGGTATGCCAGGTCTTGAAATAGGGGAAAAATTTAAGGTTATTGGACTAAGGGGAGAACAGCCAAATGAAGTTATATTTAACAATCTTAAAGTTCCTGAAGAAAACATAGTAGGCAAAGTAGGGGAAGGTTTCAAAGTTATTGTGACAACATACGATTATTCAAGAATAATCATAGCTGCTCAAGCTCTTGGTATCGCACAAGGGGTTTTTGAGCTGGCGTTTAATTACTCGGTAGAAAGAAAAGCTTTTGAAAAACCAATCATCGGGTTTGAAGGCGTCGCCTTCAGGATTTCTGACATGCTGATAAAGCTTGAGACCGCAAGGCTTCTCGTTTATTGGGCAGCATACCTTGCAGATATGCAGAAACCATTGTTTTTAATGGCCTCTTCAATGGCAAAAACCTACGCTACTGAAGTTGCTGAAGAATTATCGGATATGGCTATAAAAATACATGGAGGTGCGGGGGTAGATTCAGCAACAGGCGTTGAAAGGTATCTTAGAGACTCAGTTATAACTACAATATATGAAGGTACAAACGATATTCAAAAGCTAACCATAGCTAAAACGCTTTTAAAGTTAGCATCTAGGAGCGTGGATATAGGTTGAATGAAAAAATAAGCGTAATAGGGGCAGGAACTATGGGTCATGGCATTGCGCAGATTTCAGCCATGTCCGGTTTTGAAGTGTGGATTTATGATATAAAAGAAGAAATACTTTTTAATGCTATAGAAAAAATAAAACAAAGTTTAGAAAAATTTAAAGCAAAAGGGGTTATCACCGACATAAACGAAGTTTTATCAAGAATTAACAAAACTACTTCCTTGGAAGATGCGCTAAAAAATTCTAATTATATGATAGAAGCTGTTCCAGAGATTTTAGACTTAAAGCTGCAAATATTTAAAAAAGCCGAAAGTATAATACCTGATGCTGAATTTTTTGGAACAAATACTAGCAGCCTTCCTATATCAGAAATTTCTAGACAATTAACTTTAAAACAAAAGGTTGTAGGTATCCATTTTTTTAATCCTCCGCAGCTCATGAAACTTGTTGAAATAATAAAAGGAAATTATACTTCAGAAGAAACTTTAAACAAAGCCGTTGGATTTGGTAAAAGGCTAAATAAGGTTCCTGTCATCGTAAAAAAGGACGTGCCCGGGTTTATCGTTAACAGACTTTTAGCAAGGCTCATGAATGCTTCATGTCAAATAGTAGAAAACAATGTAGCGAATATCATTCAAATAGATTCGGCCTTAAAGTACAAGTTGGGTTTCCCCATGGGTGTATTTGAACTAGCTGACTACAGCGGCATCGACGTGTTTTATCTTGTTTTTAGGGCCATGAAGGAAAGGGGCTTTATAGGTGATTTTTGCAAGACCTTTGAAAAGATGTACGAAGAAGGTAAATTTGGCGTGAAAACTGGTGAGGGATTTTACAAATATCCAGGCAAAGGGGTTTACAAGAAACCAGATATACCCTCTGAAGCAGGATCTAAATTTGATCCATGGTTAGTAGTTTCACCAGAAGTTGGTGAAGCCCTCTGGCTCATAAAAAACGATATAGCTTCCGAAAGTGACATAAATACAGCTTCAATGCTAGGGTTGGGCTATCCAAAAGGGATAGTTCAGATGGGGAAGGAATTTGGGCTAACTAACGTAAAAGACAGATTAAAGAAGCTCGCGGATATTACTGGAAAAGAAGAGTATGATTACCTGCTACAGTACTTTGATTAATCTTAAGCGTAGCCATTAGGGTCTCTCTTTTCATCTTTTAACACCATAGGCTCATCCGTAATGGCAGGGTAGTTTGCTGTCTAATATAGAATCTTCTAACCATTAATCTGATTTTTAAAGATAAATTTTTAGCATGGTATAAGTATAAAGGTTAAATTTTTCCGATTTGATTAGATTGCCATGGAAAAAATCAGAATGACAAATCCTATAGTGGAAATTGACGGAGATGAAATGACAAGAATCATGTGGGCATGGGTCAAAGAAGAACTCCTTTTACCTTATGTTGATCTTAAAACAGAATATTACGACTTACATGTTAAGAAAAGAGACGAAACTAACGATCAGATAACTATACAAGCAGCAGAAGCCATAAAAAAGTGGAAAGTCGGTGTAAAATGCGCTACTATAACTCCCAATGCCGAAAGAGTTAAAGAATATAACCTAAAAAAAGAATGGCCAAGCCCAAACGCAACAATAAGAAAAATTCTTGATGGAACTATTTTCAGGGCACCAATACTTGTAAACAATGTAAAACCTGCCATAAGATTCTGGAAAAAACCAATAATAATAGCAAGACACGCTTTTGGGGATATTTATGATGCGGTGAGCGCAAAGTTTGAAGAAGGAAGTGAAGCAGAGCTTGTAATTAAGAAAAAAGATGGAAACGTTGTCAATTATAACTTTCCAAAATTTAACGGTTCTGGTATTATAGAAGCGAAATATAACATAGATAAATCAATCACGGGTTTTGCAAGGGCATCGTTTTCTTATGCGTTAATGGTTAAACTAGATCTGTGGTTTGCCTCCAAGGATACAATATCAAAGGTTTATGATGCTCGTTTTAAAGAAATTTTCAATAGCGTATATGAAAACGAATATAGAAATCTTTTTGAATCAAACGGGTTACACTATAATTATTATCTTATTGACGATGCGCTGGCAAGGGCTGTCAGGTCAGAGGGTGGTTTTGTATGGGCATGCAAAAACTATGAAGGGGACGTTTTTTCCGATTTTGTTTCAACAGCTTTTGTTGGAACTCTGGCTTTGATGACATCAGAACTTATGTCACCTGAAGGTTATTATGAGTCTGAAGCCGCACATGGAACAGTTCAAAGGCACTACTACAGGTATTTAAAAGGTGAAAAAGTTTCAACCAATCCTACCGCTATAATATTTGCGTGGACAAGAGGACTAAAGAGAAGAGCCGAGTTAGATGAAAACCAGGAGTTATATAAATTCTCAGGATTACTGGAAGAATCTGTTAAGAAAATAATTGAAAGCGATAAAATAATGACGCAGGATGTTGCGAACGTTGCTGAGCCACCAATAAATGCCGTTGTAGATACTCAGACTTTTATCAAGGCTGTTAAGAAAAACTTGGAAAATTCGCTCATAAAAGCAGGGTTGTTTAAAGCTTAAGTATATGAATAAGAAGCAGCAAGCATGCTGTAGTAATCTTTTATGGTATAAGCTACTTTTTCGGGTTTTGCGTTAACAACGCTTAATATTCCTGCTAAAATTAGCAACTGCCAGAAGCTATCGGGCTTCGCTCTTTCTATTATTTCTTTATCTAAATACATTAAGCTCTTAAGATCATTTTCTTTAACTAATTTTTTAATTATTGTATCATACATTTTGGCAAAAAATGAAAATCCATAAGGACCATTATGTGAATGCGTATGAGCCTGATCAGCGCTTATTATTATTGAAAATTCATTTTCAAGCTTTCCGATCAAAGAACCAAATTTGAAAAGTTCAGATCTTTTAACTTCTCTTCCTGGTGCTATGATCATGACTTTATTTGCTGTTAAAAAGAAGCTCAGAGGAATTTCCGACCCCCAATCTAACGGTAATGAAGAAAGTTCTCCTGAGTCTGTGCCATAATTAACCTTTATGACAGGTAATTCATTCCTTTTAGAAACATTATAAAGATCATCGGCAAGACTTCTATCTGTAATGTAGCATTTGCCGTTTTTACATATTCTTTCAGCATATAACAAAGAAATTTGATCTGGCACCCTTATGGAGTGAGGGGACACAACGATCAATGTTTCTCCATGATATCTGTTGCCGCATTCTATCATTATTTTTCTTATTTCCTTAACATCTTGATCATCGGGTTTTAAAACTTCATCGCCATGAGGCAGTAAACATATTTGCTTTATCATATTATTTTATTAAACTAATTTTTTATTTAACTATTTATGTTGGGAAGATTTTTAAAAGCAAAAACTTATTCTTTTTTAGAAACGTTTGAAAAGAATTTATAATAAACTATTGCAGATGCATAATAAAATGCGGCACATATAAAGAAAGGAGCATTTAAAGATTCTTTTATGAGCAAAGCTCCAAATATAACTGTTAGCGAATTCATCGCGTTCCAAGTAAGGGTTTCAATGCTGGAACCTATGCTTTTGTATTCGTCATTTAGAAGGGAAAGCTCAAAAGATGACTGTACAGGGCTGATTGCGTTCATCGTGACGGTCCTTATAAGATAAAACGCTGAAAAAAGTGATACAGCTAAAATACCGTTTCCAAGAAATCCAACAATAGGCATGAGTACCATAAATGATGTAGCAGTTAGCCAAGAACCTATTATGGATCTGAGAGAACCTCTTTTTCTTTCGATTTCTGGCATATATAAAGCGAGAAATGCCATGAACAGGTTTGTGATGGAAAATATAACCGATATAACGGTTATGCTTAGATTAAATCTATATTTAAATTGAAGCGGAAAATAAGGGATCAAAAACCCGGCGCCTGCACCGATGAGGCCTGCGGGAATTGCTAGCTTGTAGATTGTGCGAAAATTTTCGTTCTTTAAATCTATTTTTGGAGGGAGCGGTTTAAGATCAGTCTTAACTTTGTAGATAATGTAAGATGAGGAAAGGAACACAGCCATAGAAATAAAATAAATTAACTTATAAGATCTATAGTAACCTAAATAATTTTTGAAAACGTCAACAATAGAACCTGAAAAAGCTGTTCCTATAAATGCGCCAATGGAATTTAAAAAATAATTTAAAGAAAATGCTTTTGTTCTGTTTGTCAGTGATTCGCTTTTTGATATAAGAGGGCTTAAGGCTGCGGAATTCATGCTTGAACCAGCTGAGCCAATTATAGAAGATGCTAAAAAGGTAGTTTTTGATGGATAAAGAAATATAATAGTGTATGAAATCGTTTGAAAAATGCTGCCAATTAAAACCGTATGCTTGGAGCCTTTAACATATGTTAATATTGAAGATGGTATCAACAAGAAAACAAAAGTGAACCCTCCAACAGCGCTTAAGATACCATAAAAAACTACGCCATAACCAAGGTATATTATGTAAAAAATCATTATAAAGCCGCCTAAATTAGATGCAAAGCTGTTTGCAAAGCTATAAAAAGCAAGCCTCTTGGCATCTTCCTTAAGATTTTTGTATTCATTTAAAGCCCTGAATATCTCCAATTTTACATTTACACAATCAATGGAGTTTATAAAATATAGTTATAACTTTTTTTATGTTTAAATTAAGCCGTTTTATCTTTTTAACAATAATAGATAAAATGAATTTATATCATATTTTACAGCAATTTACGGCAGCTCTATCTATTGACTCAAATATTGATGGGTGCTGATGTGCAAGCAGGCCTATGTCTTTTACTCTTGCGTTAACTGAAACCGCTAACGCTATTTCGTTTATCATCAACGAAGCAGCTTCGCCAACGATTAAGCCTCCTATAATTCTTTGTGTTTCTTTTTCAACCACTATTTTTACCCAGCCTTTTCTCATTTTCATGATTTGGGCATAAGCATCATCTTCTAAATGGTAAGAAACTAATTCATGCGGTATACCAAGTTTAATTGCTTCTGCAGGTGTGATCCCAACACTTGCCACCTCAGGCTCTGTAAATACAGTAATAGGTATACTCCTGAAGTTTACTTCATAAAGCGGTCTTTCTGCAATTATGTTCCATGCTGCTACAGTAGATTCCTTCACTGCAGAGTGGAATAACATATATTTCCCTATAACATCACCGGCGGCATAAATATTCGGTATCTTTGTTCTCATGTGGCTATCAACTACAACCTTTCTGTTTTCGACCACTCCTAAATTATTAATATCTTCTACATACGGAGACCTTCCAACTGCCATAATAACTTCGTCTGCGGTAATTGATCTGGTTTCTCCAGACTCATCAACATAATAAACAGTTTTTTGGTTTCCAGCTTTTTCTATAGATGTTACCTTTGCATTTGTCTTTATTTTTACATTGTTTTCTTTCAAAGTTGTTTTTATTTCTTCTACTGTATCTTCGTCCCAACCGTTTATTATATTAGGCAGCATTTCAAGGATTGTTACATCAGTTGAAAGTCTGCTGATTGCAGATGCTGCTTCGACCCCTATATAACCTCCCCCTATTATAACGTAGGATTTTTTTAATTTTTTATAATCTGTGTTGTATCCAAAAAGTTCTTCAGATCCTATAGTGAGTTCAGATCCTTTAATCGGGGGTTTAACCGGGACTGAACCAGTTGCTAAAAGCATGTATTTTCCTCTTACAGTTTTTTTCCATGAACCGTCCAAACTTTGAACTTCAACCTCACAGCATTTTGTAGGTTTTGCAATAGCTTTTACAAATTCAAGATTTTCATGTTCAAGTATTTCTTTTATATGTTGCTGATACCTAATGCTTTGGACCCAATCTTTATGTTCGATAGCTTTTTCCCAGATATCCTGAATTAAGCTTATATTAACTGAACCATTAAGCTCTGCTATCTTTTTTGTTTTTTCTAACAAGTATATAGTCATGTATACAGCTTTTGAAGGTATGCAACCTTCATACAAGCAGTTACCCCCTAAGTTGCCTTTATCATCTATTAAAATTGCACTTTTTTTGCTGTCAGAGAGCTGAAAGCCGCCATGATAACCACCGCCCCCGCCTCCAACTATGATTGTTTCATAAAAATCTTTAGATGGTGCATCGGTAAAGGAGTCGTGAGTTGGTGGAAAGTGATGATATTTTGCGATCATGATAAATGATAATAAAACGTTGGCTTTAAAACTTTTCTAAATTTGCAAACGGTGTCAAATTTTAGAATAAATAAAAATTATTCAAAGTTTTTAAACATGTTATTTTAACATATAAACATAAATGGGTAAAGCTATTTTTGCCTTAAGAAAACTAGAAAGTAGTTTGGCGGGATTGTATTCAACTTTGTTTAAACTAAGTTATTTTGGTATAAACGCTAAAACAGCATTTCAAAAAATAGCGATGGATTCAATGGAACATGAAGAACTCCTGAGACTGCTTGAAAGTAAACTAGATGAATATGAAGGCTTGGTCGATGATGAAATGATAGCTTTGTGCAATTCTCTTTCTGAAGAAGCAGTAAAATTAAGTGAAAGCGTTAAAAAAATGTCTGTAGAATCCATTTTTGAAAATCTCAGAGAACTGGAGAAAGGCGAAGAATTAGCGTACCAGATATATGAAAAATATATAAAGGAAGCTTCTAACAAAAAGGATAGCATTTTAGTTCTTATACTTAAAGGTATTGCTGAAGATGAAGAGCTTCATGATAAACTGTTATCTGCAGTAATAAAATGAACGACATGTCTTTATAATTTTATAGTCGGAGACGTCATGAGCTTGAAAAATCTGTAAAATTAAAGCTACCCAGTTTAGAATTTGTATTTAACTTTATGGGGGTTAAGGGGGCGAAAGACCCCATCTGTAAGCTGAAATTAGCCCCTTACAACAGGTTTTTATATAAAGAAAAATATTACAGGCTTATGCCCAACCCTGAAAAGAAGGCGAGGGTCATGAAAAGGAAACGCTTCTTAGGAGAAAACATCAGGATGCAAGAACTTATGAGCTTAAGTTTGATAAAAACAGGATCTCAATAGAAGCTCTGGCCATAAGTTCATGATAGTTCGCCTAAAAATCATTCAAGTTGTTTAATAAAGCTTAAAAATTACATCTTTGTAGTATTGTTGGGCTAATGGGTATATCACAATTTATTAAAAGTGTAAAGGAAATTTTAAGCTATAGTAAGAAGTCATCTTGGAAAGAACTATCTGCTTATCTGAAGCTATTTCTGCTTGCTTTATTTTTAATAGGCGGAATAGGCACAATAATACATTTGGTAGCTTTCTGGCTGAGTTTAAGATGAGCCCTAAATTTTATGCAGTAAAGGTTGTTGGAGGACAAGAATCAAGTATAGCTTTGCTTTTGTTGAGCAGAGTTAAAATGAATAATCTACCTGTACAATCTATAATATACAGCGAAAACATGAAAGGATATCTAATCATTGAAGCTGATAATCAGGCAGCTGTAAGCAAGCTCATAAGCGATGTCAAGAATATCAAGTCTATTGTGCCAGGAGTACTAAGCGTTAATGATGTAGCGCCATTGATAAAGGCTAAAACTGAAGAAATATCTTTGCAGAATGAACAGGTAGTGGAGGTTATAAATGGCCCATTTAAAGGAATGAAAGCTAAAGTGCTTAGGTTTAATAAAGAGAAAAGGGAAGCGACAATAATGCTCTTAGAAACAGCTGTACCAATACAGATAAACGTTGATGCATCTTACCTTAAACCAATAAGTTAAATTAAAAATTTAAGGTTTAACCTTTAATTTTACCGATTTTCCATCTGGTAATATTTTCCCTTTCCTTATGTCTGAAGATGAAATTTTATCTCCTGTTTCTGCTTTTACAAAATTTATTACGTATATGTTCATCGGTTTAAACCCGGTCTTTTTCCTTAATATGTTGGCTATAAGCGCGTTTTTAAAGCTTTCAGGACTCACTACTATAAAATCTATTTCTTCTTTAAGCACGGGTCCATATGGATCGTCCAGCATAGCTATGTAAAATCTGTAGCTTTTTTGTGCAATTTCATCTATTTTTTCTTTTACCCTTAGAATCCTGTCCAGATATGGTGTTTCAATCTTTTTGCCCATTTTTGCAACGAACTGATCTGATGTTACTCCTATGATTATCTCATCCCCTATTTCCAAAGCTTTTTTTAATAATTTAACGTGCCCTGCATGAAGAGCTTCGAAAGTTCCTCCTACAGCTACTTTCACACTTTTATTTTCTTTTAATAGCTTAATATTTTTTCTGAATATTTGATCTTTTATAAGGAGCTCAAAACAAAAGATGCAAACCCGACAATCCCGCCGATTGAAATTGCGCCGGCCATAATCCAGTAGACCTTTAACCTTTTACCTTTTAACGCAAAACCTTTCATAAAACTGCAATCTGAAGCAATTTTTCCGAGAAGTATGAGAAGAGGGATTAAAAGTACAGAATAAATTATCATAAGGCCCAGAATAAGTTGCAAATAATCACTGATCAAGATGGCTATTAGCAATGCAGGAACAGACTCAATAATATAAATTATGGCATAATGTTTTGAGTTTAATTCTGCGGCTTCAACAACGCCCCATGCAGAAGCCATGGAGATTACAACAAGGGCCAGAAGGCCTGAAGCTATAAATCCTATTCCCATAAGCAATTTTAACAGATAATTCATGCTTTGTATATACGACAAAATACCAGCCAGTGAAGCGCTTGGATCCCTGAAAGAAATAACCCAGCCGTATATAACAACTACAGCCATGAGCACCTCCGAAACTATTGATCCTATTAGAGTTTCAAGTGATTCATACTTCATGTTTTTGATACCTATCTTTTTTCTCGCATCGGCCCCGCTGTGAAAAAAAAGCATCCATGGCATTATAACAGCGCCTATGCTTGCAGCTATCAGATAGAAAAACGAAAGGTTTAGTTTAAAAGCAAATAGCGAACGCGATAAAAGGGAAAAATTTGGTCTAAAAAGAAAAAGTTCAACAAAAAGGGTAACAACAAGAAGAAAACTTAGAGGCAAAAGTATCATTTCTGCATGCCTGTACTTTTTTGTGAATACTACCGTTAAATGAATAAAGTAAAAGATGAGCAATCCTAACCATACTGAAAATCCTAAAAGGGTGAGCCCTATAGCTATTCCCGCAAACTCCGCAAGGTATTCTAAAAAGTCGCTTAAAGCCATCGGCAGCGAAAGCATGATAGAAATTTTTTTCCCATATTTATTCCTTATAGCTTCGCCAAACCCTACATTAGCAACAGAGCCCAGCCTGCCTGCTGCGTCCTGTATAAAAAATAAAGGCGGTATCAAAACAAGCATTATCAAAACCATTACGGCGCCAGATACGGCGCCAGCTTCAATACCTTCTATTATAGAAGCTACATCGACATCTGCTATCATAACGAGCCAGGCAGGTCCAAATACGTTCAGAAATCTTTTTAAGTCTTCACTCAACTAACAACTCACGCTTCAGATAAAATTTAAACGTTGTTAAAATTTTAGCACATAAAAAATTGCGTTTATTAAATGCATGATTGTAGAACAAAAACAATAACTTGTGCAAAAACGTTTTATACTATAATCTATATACTATATGTGATCTTAAATGGTGAGACCAGTACCTTTTAAATCAAAACCGATAGATCCTGATTTTCAGAAAAAACCCGATGAGTATCCGGTAACTGGTGAACACGCTGGACACAAAATTTTTGCGGAAGGTAAGGAAAGGTTAGATGCTGATGGGAAACCTTATCCTACAAAACTTGGCATCCATGGAAGTATAGTAGCTGTAGACTTTGATTGTTGCATAGCTGACGGCGCGTGCATGGATGTATGCCCAGTTAACGTTTTCGAATGGTTGTTAAATCCTGGAAAATCCGGATCTGGAAATGATAAATGGCCGCTCACTCAAGAAGAACAGCCAAAATATTATACTGACAAAGCTGATCCCTTAAGAGAAAAGGACTGCATATTCTGTATGGCTTGCGAAACGGCTTGCCCAGTGGGAGCTATAAAAATAACTCCGCCTTAACCGACGAACCTTTCTTTAAATATTTTTGCATTTTCAAACATTTTTATGTTGTTAAACATTACGTAAACTCGGTCATAATTTTTTACCATGTTGTAAAGCTCAAAAAGATCGTTGTCTGTATAATTGTAGCCGTAGTTAACTTCGCCAGAACCTTTCCCGTGCAATCTAAAGTACTGCAAACCGAAGGCTTTTATCGGCTTCTTTTTAAATGGATCGACTATATGAATTAAGCTTAGATCCTCAAATATCTTTAAAAGCAGTTGTAAATTTTCATAAGCCTTTCCTCTTGGCTCCCATCCGATCCTCGCTTCGCCATTTATTTCTCTAAAAAAACTGTATGCCTGTTTGAGCTGGTCTTCACTTCCAAAGCTAGGAGGGGTTTGAAAAACGTACACTACAGGGTTAAGCACAGAAGTCTGTTTTTTAAAAATTTCCCAAAGCTCTAGGTTTTCTCTTGTATCCTTAAGCAGGCCAACGTTTGCATTTGGTGTAAAATTTTTTGCCTTTTTCATGGTTGGAGAATTAAAGCCATGAGTTATGCCCTGAAAAACTTTTACCGAAAAATCAAAATTCTCGGGCGCTTCGATGCGCAGTTTTCTCATTTTTTCGGCGTTTGGCATGCTGTAAAAGGTTTCCTGAAGCTCGACCGCATCAAGCGTGCTGTAGATAAGCTCCCTTTTAGCAGAAAAGCCGCAGATCCCTGTTTTTATCATTCAAGGTTCCTCGAAAGTAAAATAATTTTTGCGCTTTTTTCGACCGAAATTGTCCTCATAACAGCAACGTCCAAAGTTTCCCCTACGCTTACAAGCCCATGATCCTTCAAAACAACGGCTTCATAACCCTTTTGTATGTATGAAGTAACTTTATCAGCCAGTTCCTGCGTTCCAGGTTCTATGAGAGGTAGAACTGGAACTTCCTTTGAAAAATAAAGTTTTCCTTCTGTAATGACTATAGGTATAAAGCTATAACGTTGAGATAAAGCAAGAGTGTAAACGGGATGCGTATGAACTATAAAGTTTACATTTTTAACATTTTTGTATATCGTTGTATGCAACCTGAATTCTGAAGAAGGGGGTTTGCCGTAGATCAGGTTTCCTTCTAGATCAATATAAGAAAAATCTTCTGGAGTTGCAAAAGCCATAAATACGTTTGTTGCTTTTATGAGGGCACCGTTACCGACCCTTTCACTTAAATTACCTTCTCTACCTTCTACGTAACCCATTGATGCCAAATACTGGCTGATTTTAGCAAGGTCATAACCAGTCATATCAGCTCAGCAGGATATGATCCAAGCAGCTTAATAAAAGTTGTAACTTTTTTTAAATCTTCGATAGCGCCTTTTACCTTTTGATCGTTTGTGTGCCCAACAAAATCAACAAAAAAATAATATTCCCAGGGTTTTGCCTTTGTTGGCCTGCTTTCTATTTTGGTTAGGTTTATTTCTCTGTCAGCAAAAACCTTTAGAGCTTTATAAAGGGACCCAGGGCTGTGGGGCGTTCCAAATATTATAGAAGTTTTGCTTTTTTCAGTTCTTTTTGCTTCAGCCTTACCAAGCACGATGAACCTTGTAAAGTTGTTTTCTGAGTCTTCAATTCCTTCTTTTACCACCTTCAGGTTATAAAATGATGCCGCCCTGCATGATGCTATGGCTCCAGCTGTGAGCACGCCTTTTTCTGAAATTACCTTTGCGCTTCCTGCCGTATCGTAAAAAGGTACCGGCTTTAGCTTCATTCTTTCAATGAACATTCTGCATTGAGAAAGGGCCTGAGGATGAGACCATACTTCTTTTACTTTAGATAGCTCTGCGTCTGGATGAATCATAAAGCAATGTCTTACTCTAAGAATGGACTCTCCAACTATCTTCACATCACTTTTTAAAAGAAGATCATACGTTTCGCTTACGCTTCCTTCTAAAGAATTTTCTATGGGTACCACAGAATAGTCTGCCTTTTCTGACTCAACGCTTTTAAAAACGTCTGAAAGGTAAGGTAATGGCAAAAACTCAACGTCGTTTCCGAAAAAATTTATGACAGCTTCCTCGCTGTAAGCCCCTCTTTCTCCTTGAAAGCTCACTTTTACCATACAGCTTCAAGCCATTTAAGATACTTATCAACTTTTCCCTGAGTTACTGAGAAGAAGTAATCTTTTAATTTTTTAGAAATTGGACCAACCTTTCCATCCCCTATCTGTCTCCCATCAACCTTCAATATAGGGGTTATTTCTGCGGCGGTTCCCACAAAGAACAGCTCGTCTGCTGTGTAAAGCTCTCCGCGATCTATATCTTTCTCAACAACTTTCAATCCAAGATCAGGGGCAAATTCTATTATGCTCCTCCTGGTTATCCCGTCTAGTATACCAGCAGAAATGGGAGGCGTATAGATTATACCATCTTTAACCATCATTATGTTTTCACCGGTTCCTTCGCAAACTTTTCCTTCTTCATTAAGAAGAATTGCATCGTCATAACCTTTGTTCAGAGCATCAAGCTTTGCAAGGACGCTGTTAGAGTAATGACCGGTAACTTTGGCCAACACTGGTAAAGTTTGAGAGCTTATCCTTCTCCAAGAAGACACAAGGACTTCTATGCCTTCTTTTTCAAAGTACCTGCCATAAGGCATTGCTATTATAAAGACGTCAGTTTTTAGCTTCCTGACATCAAGGCCTATGGGCCCATAGCCCTTTATTGCTAGAGGTCTGATGTATACATCTGTCCTTAGCTCATTTTTTCTAAGAGTTTCCTTTATTCCTTCTGAAATCTGATCTTTACTGAAGTCTATTCCGAAGCCGTATATCTTTATAGAATTAAAAAATCTGTTTACATGATCCTGTAAGCGGAAGACGTAAAGCTGCTTTCCGTTCCAGTAAGCTCGTATTCCTTCAAAAACGCCAGTGCCATAATGCAGAGCGTTAGTCATTACATGAACTTTTGCTTCCTGCCACGGAACAAATGAGCCATTCTGCCAAATAAAATGGGCTTCAAAGCTTTTGCTCATAAAAATCTTATGTTATTTAGCTTATTTAATGTTTTCCAACTTAATCGAATAGCATGAAAAATTTCAGGCTTGTCTTTTAAACTTTTTAAAAATTGCAGAGTTTTAGGGTCTGAAGGATATCCAGAGCCAAAATTACCATACACCTTGTGAAGCTTTTCTATTTCTTTGTCCCTTACGACTTTAGCTACAATGCTTGCGGCAGATACAACTGAGTAAAGATCATCTGCATGATGAGAACTTATCAAGATTACATTTCTTTTTACGTTTTTTAGGACGCTTTTTAAAAAAAGAGACTCGCTTACGTCTGCGGCATCAACAACTGTATAATTGCCAGGCAGTCTGTTGATGATCTTTGCCATGTAAAGAGCCTCAAGGTAGTTTAAGTTAACGTTTTTAACGTTTGACCAAACATAAGAATCTATCAGCTGAGGGCTTAGCTTATAAATTAAAACTGAAGAGCATTCAAGTTTTTTTAGTTTTACGTACAGCTCTGTCCTTTTGGCAGGCGTTAGCTTTTTGGAATCCTTTACCCCTAGCTCTTTAAGTCGTGAAATAAAAACGTAAGGAATAGAAAATCCAGCTATTACGAGCGGCCCGATAAAGCTGCCCCTTCCGGCTTCATCGATTCCTATGACCCTTTCATCCTGCATTCTTATATTTTTCATTGTTAGACTTTAAGTATTAATGCGTTTTGCAGCCTTGCTATATCCTTTGGTGATATTTTAAGAGAAGAACCGAGCGAACCGCCCCCTGAATAAACGTAATCAGCATCGATCACGTCTTCATCCAGCACCGTCCTAATATTCTGTTTGTGTGCTATAGGGGGCAAAGTCCCTGGTTCATAGCCTGTTATGTTTCTCAGCTCTTCAGCTGTTGCCAGCCTCAGCTTTCTGTACCCCAGAATTTTTGCCATCTTTGTCTGGTCAACCCTTTTGTCCCCTCTTACTATTATGATGAGCGGCTCTTTATTGTCAGCTATAAAAAGAACTGTCTTGACGATCTTTTTAAGGTCGATGTTGAGCTCCCTGCTAGCCTCATCAGCTCTGTAAGAAGAACCGTGCTTTATTATCTCAAAATTTATGCCTTTTTCTTCTAAAAACTTTTTGAGATCTGTCTCGTTCAACTATAAAACTACAAGCACAACGATGTTTAAATGTTTTCTTTTATTTCAGTCGGTTTAAGCTGGTCTGTTTTGAGCCTGTTCAGAGCTGTCCTATAGTCTTGATCATCTGATAAATAAACTTCAACCCCTGCGCCGAAAAGAGCCAGCAGCACGGGCTCCTCTATCCTGTTCGTAATTACTATGCTGGCTCCCTGCTCCTTTATGAAGTCTAACAGAGCCGGCAACTTTCTTCTCTCGATCTTTTTTAATGGGTTATCCATGACAGAAATCTTTTGGGTTTCGATCTCAGTTATAACAACCTGAGATGCCTGAGAAAAGTTTGAAACCTTTCCATCTGAGTCAATCAGTATCAGAACGCGCGTTTGCTTTTTGATTTCGCTTGGCTCTACGTGCGGGTTAAAGAGAACAACCAGAGGTTCTTTTTCTTTGATTCTTTTTTCAAGCTCATCGGTAATCTTATCAGCTTTTCTCACGCTTACGTTCGGAGGCAACTCTAGATGCAGTTCTATAAAATAATATGGTCCGGCTTTCCTTACCCTTAAATCGTGATAACCGCTTATTTCTTTGATTTCCTTTACAGATTCATCCACAATCCTTTCTATGCGCTTATCAGTTGCATCCAGAAGTGCAAGCGTTGAATCCTTAAGTATTATGACTACCTGGTAAAGTATTATTGCAATCGTAATAAACAGGACGGCGTAGTACGGATATTTGAGTCCATAATTCAGCATCAGTATGCCGATAAGAACTATCAGGCTTAATATTGAGTCTTCATAGTTGTGCAGGGTCTCAGCGTTTATCAGGCTTACCTGCTTCAGCTTCATGTTGCCCAGCCAAATCGCGAGCGCGAGGTCAGCAATTAAGCTTATAGCCTGTATCGTAATTCCTATTGCCGGGTATTTAGGGATCGTAAACTTTATGCCCTCTAAAAATATTTCGTAAACAGCGTATATTATAAATATGCTCATCAAAAAGGCAGAAAGGTTTTCAGCTTTGTAAAGGCCATATCTGAAGTTTTTTGTGGGTCCGATCAAAGATAGCCTGAGACCTATATATGCAGCTATGAACATCAAAAAGTCAGCAAAATTGTGTACCCCGTCAGCTATAAGGATTGGGAGACCGCTGAAATAGCCGAAATAAATTTTTAACAAAGAAAACACAAGAAAAACGAAGGCGCTCATCAGAGTCCTCGAAGCTGCTACCCCTATCTTGTGCTCTATATCCATCAATCTAGAATTTCGTATATTGCTTATAAACATATCAATAAATCGATATCGCGTAATACAAAATAATTTAACGATTACTGGACCTCAAAAATTGTAGCGCGTGCAACAAAAACTTATAAATCCGGTATTTAATAAAATCATTCAGGTTGTCTGCTTATCATGGCATAAAGTTAAAAATGCCTCCGAGGATTAAGGTCCTCGAAGCGATTTCTTCGATATCTGCAGGCAGAGTAAAGAAGGAGGATGCCGGTATATACAAAGTTAGATCCTCAAAAGGCGATAAAGAGTATATAGTGATAATCAAAAACAGCATGGCTTACAGCAACGACAACGGAACCATATTCAAAGGTTACATAGGTTATCCAATAATAGCCTCTCTCATGATTGAAGGGATCCTGCCAAAAAACGACAAAATAGGAGAAGCTATAAAGAATATCCCCTGGGCAGATTTGAACGAAAGTTTAAAGAGCTACAAAAAGGTCGAAGAAAAGGTCAAAGAAGAGGCTAAAAAGAATGGAGTTCAGCCTGAAGAAATTGATGACTATGTTGAGCTGGTTATGCAGGCGCTTAAAATGATAACGCTAAGGTTTAAAGATATGAGACAGCTAGGATTAGAGTGATGAAGATATTAAACTACAGGGTAAAGGGACTGAAAAGGGTAGGCGTTTATGTCGATGAAAAGGTTTATGACTTAACTTCAACTTTTTCGAAATACGGTTCTGATATAAAATCTGTTGAAGAAATACTTTCTCTTGGATATCTTGATGAACTAGATGATGCGGTAAACGAATCCTCTGAAGTTTATCAGCTGCAAGATATAAAGATAGATCCAGCTGTGAGGAGTCCGCAAAAGATATTCCTGGCCGCAGTAAACTACTATTCTCATTCCAAGGAAGGGAACCTTGCAAAGCCTTTGCAACCTTATCTGTTTACAAAGTTTACAAATGCGCTTAAAGGGGCATACGACGATGTGAGGAGGCCAAGATCTTCAAGCAAGATGGACTATGAAGGGGAGCTTGCAGTCATCATCGGTAAGAAGTGCAAATATGTATCAGCTCAGGAAGCAAGATCCTGCGTTGCAGGCTACACGGTAGCTGACGATATAAGTTTCAGGGACTGGCAGTTCCCTCCAGGCTGGCCGAACGTTCAGACCCCGTACGGATTTAACTGGGTTATGGGTAAAATGCTAGACGACGCTCTGCCGCTTGGGCCATGGCTTGTTACATCTGATGAACTAGAAGACCCTTACAGCCTTAACATAAAGACAAAGGTTAACGGTGAAATAAGACAGAACGGTTCAACTTCTGACATGATATTTAAAATTGAAGAAATAATAGCGTATTTATCTCAGGGGATAACGCTTTACCCCGGAGACGTAATATCAACCGGGACACCTGAAGGTGTCGCCGCCTTTACAGGAGAAAGGTACCTTAAAGCTGGAGATGTTGTATCTGTTGAAATTGAAGGCATCGGCGGGATTTCAAACAAAATAGTAGAGGAATGAGCCTTATAATCAAAGTCGATCCAGTTAACTTTAAACCCGAAGATCTTTTCCCTGCAGCTGAAGTTATAAGGAAAGGAGGAACAGTTGCTTTTCCAACGGAAACAGTTTACGGGCTCGGCGCTGATGCTTTTAACGGGAATGCGTGTTTAAAAATTTTCGAGATAAAAAAGAGACAGCCGGATAACCCCTTGATAGTTCACATCAGTTCTTTTGAACAGCTATATGCTGTAGCAAGCGAGGTGAATAATGAAGATAAACTGAAGAAAGTGTGGCCCGGACCTTTGACAGTTGTGGTTAAAAAGAAGCCCGGGGTTCCAAAAGAAGTTACTGCAGGCTTGGATACTGTGGCTGTGAGAATGCCGGCACATCCGGTCGCATTAAAGCTAATAGAAATTTCAGGGACACCTATTGCAGCACCGAGCGCGAACATATCAGGTAAACCAAGCCCCACAAGCGGCAAGACAGTAATAGAAGAGCTGAACGGGTTTGCTGACGTTATAATAGATGCAGGCGAAACATTTTTTGGCGTAGAATCCACTATAGTTGATATTACCAGAAACCCTCCAGTATTGTTAAGGCCGGGTCCTTTTACTGTTGAAGAACTGCGCAGCGTATTTACATCAATTAAAGTACCACCCGAGGTTTCTGGACTGTATGATTTTGAAAAACCCTTAGCACCTGGAATGAAATATAAACACTACGCACCTGAAAAGGACCTTTATTTACTTCTGGATAATTCATCGTTACCAGAAATAGTTAAAAAAATCGATAAACGCGTCGCTGTTTTGGTTACAGAAGAAAATTATGAAAAGATAAAAAATTTAGCTTCAAAAAACGTAACTTTTATAATATTGGGAACAGAAAGCAATCTTTACACCGTAGCTAAAAACTTGTTTGAATCGCTAAGAACGATAGATAAGCTAGATGTAGAGTTTGCGATCATACAATCCTTTAAAGAAGAAGGTATAGGTTTGGCAATAATGAACAGAATCAGAAAAGCCTCCGGCAGAAAGTTCATAACCAACTATCCGTTTTAGATGTGATTTTTCTCTTTAACTTTATGGGGGTTAAGGGGCGAAAGTCCCCCTCCGTGAGCTTTGTATAGCCCCTTAAAACAGGTTTCTATATAAAGAAAAATATTGTATTGTTAGTCCCCAACTTAGAGAAGAATTCAAAGATCAGGGAGAAGAGGAAACAAACCTTACTTAGGAGAAAGACTAAAGAAGCAAAAACTTTTGAGCTGAAATTTGATAAGAGCAAGATCTCCAAAACCAAGCTTGCTATCCTTAACCGCCTCTTTCTTGAGGCTAAATGGTCCACTAATTACATCATAGCAAACGGAATACTTAACTTCAAATCACATGCGGACTACAAGGTAAAAACGGTTCCTGTCAAGGTAGGTGGCGCGTTTCAGGAAAGGGAAATTCAAGTGCTTTCATCTCAGATGAAATAAGCCCTGATAAAAAGGCTTCAGGACAACATACATGGGAAAAACATCTGGGATGATAAAATTGTGCCCAATTAGCCGGTCGACCCCCTGTTTTTTGATTAGGCAACTGACAAATTTTTAGGCAAATTTTTGCATGAAACGAACCCGGTCGACCCATGCGTGACACCTTGCTGCAAGAGGTCGACCGGCAAAGGTACAAAAAAGAGGGCTAAAATGAGCTTAAAAGCTTAAATAGAGCCAAAAACAATGCTGTTTGTAGAATACCTATAAGGGTTTGAAACTGTAATAAAGAGTTGCGACCCACTCAGGGATTACTAGTTTGTAGAATACCTATAAGGGTTTGAAACTTTAACAAGCAAAGAAGTAACTAAAAGAAATGAAGCTCAAAAAGGCATAACAGTAAATATAAAACCGGTCGTATTAATAGGGAAAAATGCGTCTTTGCATGCTGTTCTCCTTTGTTGAAGTTACATATGAAAAGCTCAGCGCGTTACATTAGCATAGAAAAAACAGTGAAGTAAGTATTAAAGTAAGGGAAAGTTCCAAGCATCACATATTCTAGACGAGGGATGATTAGGCGCTTAGGTTTTCAATGAAATGAAACATGTTATATTTTTGGGCTTTACTTTGGCAAGTTGTAAT
>Ga0081529_120197_pt1 | contig 40680 bp, 39 predicted proteins | sample EchGeymetagenome_FD_71012 | JGI IMG/M metagenome (GOLD analysis project Ga0081529, IMG submission 71012) | Ferrous microbial mat and aquatic microbial communities from Echinus Geyser, Yellowstone National Park, USA - transect B T=78-80 C v2... ...
ACCCTACCCTCATCAATAACGGTCTTAACAAGACTAAGTGGTGCACTCTCGAGGTCAACAAGATCTATCAAATCCTCATGAACACCCAATGCCTCGGCCAAGTCAACAATTAGTGAACCCAACTCGATAGCATTATCAAGCCTCCTCTCGAAGACCACTGCTACGTCATAATCCCTACCAGTACCAACCCTAGCCCTGGAACCAAATAAGAAGGCATACTTAACCCCGTGCTTCATGAAAACATCACGCAAGGCATCAATGCTTAACTGGCCTCCTCCCTTTTTTTGGAGGTTTCCTCGCCCTGCCTTCATCCGCCCGTCCAGCTGGGTTCATGGGTTTGCCCCGGGCCAGCACCGCGGGGCTTTGTTCTAGGCTGGCCTTTGCGTTCTCCATGATGTGTTGTAGGAGGGTTACGATTTCGTATGGTATTATTGGGTTTGATTCGTCTTCGTACTCTCTCCAGTTCATTTCTCGCTTCATGTTCCACCAAACACCCTTGGTCCAGGACTCTGGCGTTGTTTTCCACATCATATTCATCACGGATGCGTAGTCCCTATTTACGTAGTGGCCCCTTGGGCAGTAAAGAGTATGCCAATCATTGGTACTCTCAAGCTTCGTAAAATGAATTGGACAAACCCTACTGTTCCTGTAGGATGATACGTGGAATATCCTCGAACCCCTCTCCAAAGCCTTGTCCTCCACAGCCTCCTCGATACTCTTGAATGGTGTTTGCTTGATCCTATGCCTAAGCTCACTCTTCACAATTCCATCAATCATCGACTCCTGTGGGTTATCGCTAAGCTCCTCGGTTATGATTATCGCCGGCGTTTTTGTTAATTCATTAGCCACCTGCCTGACACGACCAACCTTCCTACCCCTTTCTCGTAATTTCCTCACTTGCTTCCTAAACTCCCTAGTGTTCATTATGTTTATGTATTTACCATTTGGTAATGTAAAGGATTGTTTGAGTCTCTCGATGATTGCGTTCCTAACCCTTTCGTACCTCTTAGCCAACCTACCGAAGTCTGTTCTAATCATGTATAGCTGTGGCATTATGTATTGCCTATTCCAATCAACCACCTTGCTCACGGTAGTTTTAATGTCGATCCTGCCCACTGCTACCGTGTTCTCATTTATGTCGAAGGCAACAATTGATTTTGGTTCCTCCTCCCTGGGCTTTAGCTCGAAGATGAATATGGCATACCACTTGTTTGCCCTTCTCTTAACAATCAACGTAGACGCAAGCTCGGCTTCACCACTCAATACCCTCCACCAGTATTGCCAGAAGCGCTTGTGCAACCTCAACCAAACCTCAGTTCGACCATTAGGTAAGGATAGTTCAAGCCTGACCGGGGCTATTGATTTAACGAACTGTTCATAACTCCATGCGAACTCGGTGAACCTAATCGACACAGCCTTAATCTCAGGGTAGGACTTGTTCACTAAGCCCTCCTTTCTCCTCTTGATGAATGATTTGGCGATCTCAGAGGCTTGTTTAATGGCTTGGATTACTAGGTGGGAATGCAAACCTGGGTACTCACCCCTATACCTGCTGTAAAACAGCCTATGGAGTTGGGTTGTACTCGTAACATTGTTCTCAACGGCGTATTCAGCAACCTCACGAATGATGTTGAGGTATGCAGTCTCAACGGAGCAGAGCAAACTATTGAGCTCCTTAGAAACCTCCAACTCAACAGCAACAGCCCTACGCAACATTCACAACAAAAACAAGCAATCAGGCTTAAAAGCCACTCACGACAAGAAGAGAAGAGACCTACCAATTGTTTTGTCGTTATTAACTATGATGTTAATACGGATTATTACCTAGGCTGTTCCAGGCGATTGGTTTCAGTGCTTAGGTCCTGCGGTATCTTGCCCATGTAATTGTTGTGTGGGGTCTCGGTGGCAGAAAGGTTTATTTAGTCATTCTGTCGGTGGGTTTTGATTATCGATGGCTGTTAGGATTGTTGAGAAGAAGATTGAGGATATACTATCAATGATGCGGAACCCGGCGCAGGTTAGGAATGCCGGTACTCTGGCGCATGTCGATCATGGTAAAACCACAACCACAGACTCACTACTAATGGGCGCCGGCCTACTGAGCCCCAAGGTTGCGGGTAAGGCGTTGGCAATGGATTATGTCGAGATCGAGCAGTTAAGGCAGTTAACCATTAAGGCTGCGAACATAAGCCTATACTTCGAGTATGAGGGTAAACCATACATAATAAACTTCGTGGACACCCCAGGCCATGTGGACTTCACGGGCCATGTAACGAGATCCCTGAGGGTTATGGACGGAGCCTTAGTTGTTGTTGATGCTGTTGAGGGTGTTATGACGCAGACGGAGACTGTGGTTAGGCAGGCAATGGAGGAATTGGTGAGGCCCGTGCTCTTCATAAACAAGATTGATAGGTTAATTAAGGAGCTGAGACTTAGCCCCAATGAGATTCAACAGAGAATTATCGAGATCGTTAAGGACTTCAACAACCTAATAGACATGTACGCCGACCCAGAGTTTAAGGATAAATGGAAGGTCGACCCATCTAAGGGCCAGGTAGCCCTTGGCTCGGCGTTACATAAGTGGGGTGTTACAATACCACAGGCCGCAAAGGCTGGGCTTAAGTTTAGCAATATTATTGACGCCTACGAGAAGAACTACGTTGATGAATTGGCGCAGGAATTCCCGCTGTATAAGGCTATACTTAACATGATTGTGGAGCATGTACCACCACCCAGCGTCGCCCAGAGGTACAGGATACCGAAGGTATGGAAGGGCGATATAAACTCGCCACTGGGTAAGGCACTGCTTGAGGCTGATCCCAATGGACCAACGGTGATTGCTGTTAGCAAAATGAACAAGGATCCACACGCAGGCTTGATAGCAACTGGTAGGGTGTTCAGCGGTACCATCAGGGAGGGTGACGAGGTTTACCTACTAAATGCGAAGACGGCAAGGAGGGTTCTACAGACATACCTATACATGGGTCCAAATAGGATAGTGATACCAGAGGTACCAGCCGGTAACATAGTGGCTTTGCTTGGTGTTGATGATGCAAGGGCTGGTGAGACTATCGTTGCCTCATCAATTAAGGATGTGGCGGCGCCATTCGAGAGGATGAAGTACATAAATGAGCCCGTGGTTACGGTAGCGATAGAGCCCAAGAACCCAAACGATTTGGCAAAGCTCGTTGAGAGTCTTAAGGAATTAACCATCGAGGATCCAACGTTAAGCCTCAAGATCGACGAGGAGACTGGGCAGGTACTGCTTAGTGGTGTTGGTACCCTACACCTGGAGATAGCGACGTGGTTGTTAAAGGAGAGAACGAAACTTGATTTCTCAGTATCTCAACCATTGGTTAGGTTTAGGGAGACTGTTCGGGCTGCGTCACAAACCTTCGAGGGTAAATCACCTAATAAGCACAATAGGCTCTACATAAGTGTTGAACCGCTTGATGAGGAGACGATAAGGCTGATACAACTCGGTGAGGTAACCGATGACCAAGACCCAAGGGAGAGGGCCAAGATACTTAGGGATAAGGCTGGTTGGGAGACTGATGAGGCTAGGGGTATATGGACTGTGGATGAGCAGTACATCAATGTCTTCGTTGATAAGACGACAGGTATACAATACCTAAGGGAGATTAGGGACTACATAGTGCAGGGCTTCAGGTGGTCAATACAAGCGGGCCCATTGGCGCAGGAACCAGTTAGGGGTGTCAAGGTTATACTCCATGATGCGGTGGTTCACGAGGACCCAGCCCACAGAGGACCGGCCCAGATAATGCCGGCAACGAAGAATGCAATAATGGCTGGCATATTGGCTGCCAAGCCGACATTACTTGAGCCAATGCTATCCATAGAAGCTAAGACAACGCAGGAGAACATTGGCTCAGTGATCGGTGTACTTAATAGGCATAGGGGTAGGGTGATCGATATGGTGCAGACCGAGTACATGGTCACGATTAAGGGCGAGATACCCGTCATCGAATCTTTCACGCTAAGTGATGAGTTGAGGAGCGCCACGGCAGGTAGGGTGTTCTGGAGTCTCCAGTTCGCCAGGTGGTCGCCTGTTCCGGAGAATATGCTCGTTGACATGGTGATGAAGATTAGGGAGAGGAAGGGGCTACCTAAGGAGATTCCGAAGGTTGAGGATTTCGTATCTCAATACTAATCATTTTGATTCGCACAGGAGTTTGATTTTTAAACACCACTACTGTAAATGTAAAACGCATGTCATCCAGCCAAGGTGGTAAGATTAAGGTTTCAGTCCAGAAGGCTGGCCCATTAGATACTGGCGCCATTGCTCAGGCAATGAAGGGTATTAAAACGAAGTTCGCGATAATGAGTGGTAAGGGTGGTGTTGGTAAGAGCTTCGTTACGGCAAGCCTAGCCCTTGGCTTCGCCATGAGGGGTTATAGGGTTGGTATACTTGATGCTGATATTTATGGACCAACAATACCAAAACTGCTCGGTTTAGTTGGCGCTAACCTTTATTTGAGTGAGGATGAGAAGATAATACCGGCGGAGGGGCCATTCGGCATAAAGGTCGTATCAATAGACTTCCTATTACCTACAGACGACACTGCCGTAATATGGAGAGGGGCGTTGGTTGATAGGGCTATTAAGGACTTCCTTGGTAGCGTGCTTTGGGGTGAACTGGATGCCTTGTTCATTGATTTACCACCCGGCACTGGTGATGCACCGCTGACAATAGCGCAGACGCTTACTAATGAATTAACTGGAGGCATAATAGTGACTGCACCGAGTGATGTCTCCAGGAGGATTGTTCAGAAGGCTATTGATTTTTCGAGGAAGGTTAAGGTGCCCGTGGTTGGCGTAGTTGAGAACATGTGTTGTTTCTATTGTCCAGACACCGGTAAGACGTATTATGTATTTGGCAAGTTGATTGGTAAGGATATGGCTGATAAGTACGGCGTGCCATACCTAGGCATGATACCACTTGACCCGAGAATTGGTGAGGCTAACGACCTGGGTGAACCATTCCTCATGAAGTACTCCACGTCAGACACTGCGAAGGCCATATTGAGTATTGTTGATACCATAATAGCCATGTATAAGGACAAGCTCGAGGCCAAGGTTGAGACTGCGACTAAAAAGCAGGTAAGGTCATTACTTAGATTACCTGGTGAGGAGGAAGAAGAGCAGGGAGAGTCATAGGTACTTATGCATGGCCCTGGCAGTTTCCACAATGGCATTAAAATCTCCTGGCGCTGATATGTAGACCCCGGGGAAGTGCTCCAGTATTTCCCTAGCCCTCCTTACGGCGTCACTAATTGGGTCCTGAGGCACTGGGATATCCGTGTTTAGTATCCTGCTTATAGTCCTCGCGGACTTATTAGTTATTACCAGGAGGGCTGGATAGATATCCACACCGAATTCCCTATTAACCTCAGCGGTCCTTATTAGGTCATCCATAGATAGTGTATATTGCAGCATGGCAAAGTCGGGTCTCGCTTCCAATCTATCCCTAATATACTTTTCATCAAACCTGGAGATTGAAACACCAAGTCTAGCACCTTTAACCTGCTCCACATCCCTCAAGTACCCGATGGCGCTGATGGGTGTTAGGTCAGGCACTGCCGTAACTCCAGGCCCTAAATCGCCCCTCATGAGTAGGTAATTCCTGACACCATTCACCAAACCACCCATTATCAATGCTGTGAGCCCCACCTTATTGTGGTCTGCGACCCTAACGTTTGCTATAACCTCGACGTTACTGAACCTATGCTTAATCAAGGAGCCTATTAATACGGCGTTTGCAGATGGGTTTGCAAAGGTTGAGTCTGGAATATCTATATGCGTTGCGTAATCCACTACGGAATTCACCATTTCCAGGTAATTATCCAGGTTATCAATTCTCCTTAATGGTGGTAACTCGATAATTAATACGGTCATTACCCCAAACTCCATGTGGACTAATTAAGGGTTACGCTATTGAACCCTTTATGCAATCGATATTCAGCCAGGGGGATAATAAAATAAATTCATTGTTAAGTAAGTTCGTTGTCTCATTGCAATTAATCCTTAATGGTGAATTGCTCATTCTCATGAAAACCACATTACCAAACTCCCTGTATAACTTCCTGGAGAATGTCCTTGTGGCTATTATGAACGATACACCGTAGATCCTACCGATCCTCACATTATTTATTAACGTACTTAGCAAGTCACTACTGCCCATGAGACCCTCGGCGTTATCGACCACAATAATCACCTTACCATTCCTTAAGCCCATAAGCCACCTAATAATATCTTCCACCAGGACAACCTCGTAAACATTTAATAAATATTCGGGTAGTTCATGTATGTCGAATATCACGAGCTTATTCCGTAATAACCTCATGGGGCTGTATATGGATATATCAATGTTTTCACCACCAACATTAATTACTGCATCGAAATAACCTGAGTTTCTTAGGAAGTATGCGAGGTCCATTGCCTTATTAATGGATGATTTATTAAGTAAATTGAGTAGCTCTGGGTTCCTTAGCGCATTCATGAAATTCTGTACCGTGTTTAGTGACTTATCGTTCTCCATCATTAATGTCGTGACTATATACTTAACCTCAGGATCTAGATAGTTAATGGCTCTCTCAATAAACCACCTAAATCTAATTGATGATGGAAATACGCTTAACGATCCAAATTCCCGCTTAGGGAAATAAACATTGAATTCAACACCATCATCCTTAGAAAGGCTCATCTTTACCTTAACCTTACTCCGAAATCCAAGGACTCTCAACTTGTCAATTACGTACCTTCTTAACTCATCAATATCGATTGACCGACCAAGCCTCATTAGGTCGAGAGGCAATAATAATGAGACGTTAAGACCCCTCTCCACAAGGTATTTTGTGTACTCGCCCGTTCTATCGATTATTACTATGTTCCTATAATCGCTAATCGTATACAACTCCTTAATGATCCCCTTAGTCAGGAGTGATTTACCACACCCTGGCTGTCCAATTATGAGCATACCCTTATCTAACGCCTTACTATCTATTGTCACCGGGACACTAAAGCCGTTAATCATGGCTTTACCTATTGGTAGATTGCCCCTTAAACCAAAGAAGTCGCGAATAGTTTCATCATTTGGGTATAATAATAAGCTACCGCTCGCCGGTATTATGAGGAGTGATGAGTATCTATACGTGCCATTATTACCCGTTCTTGTGATTACGAAATCCCCGAAAACCTTCACATAGGTTGAGTCTAAACCTCCAATTGATGGTGGTGGGTTGGGTATATTCTCTATCTTACTGACCTTTAGCATCACCTCGCTATTTGTTGTAGAGTCTATCACCAACACGTAGGAACCAATGAATAATCTACTAATTATATCATTGTAACTAAGCCTCGAGCCTACAGTCAAAATCAACCTATTGCCCTCATTAACACTACGTTCAACAATACCCAATACATCACCCAGCCTATTAATGCCTGCCTCATTAATCACGCTGTTAATATCGCGTCTCTGCATTCAGGAATCAATAAAGAGGTAGCTTATAAGAATTCGTGAAAAACACTTTGTAAACTTCACGAGAAACTTTAGTGAAACTAAAAGAAATTTTGATCACTGAATATACTCCCTAATGGCTAACGATAACCTCTTTATACCCTCAAAGATCTGCTGCGGTGTTGGGTATGTGAAATTGAGTCTCATGTCGTTACGCCTCTCCTCATTGGGGTAGAAGGACTTACCTGGTACATAGGCCACACCATACTTCCTAATCGCCACATTAAGCATTTCGCCCGTATCAATGTTTTCGGGTACCGTTAACCAAATAAACATGCCAGCCGACGGTTTTGTCCAACTAACACTATCTGGCATGTACTCGCCTAGGGCTTGGAGCATGAGATCCCTCTTGGTTCTATATATCTCCTTAATCCTAGGTATATTCCTCTCTATGACGCCTCTCTTGAGCAGTTCGGCGGCTATGTACTGGTTGAGGGTTGACGTGTGTAGGTCTATGGATTGCTTAGCCAACTCAAACCACCTAATAACCTCCCTACTTGCAGCAACCCAACCAAGCCTCAGACCTGGCGCGGCAATCTTACTGAATGTGGATAGATAAATCACCCTACCCTCGCCATCCATTGCCTTAAGCCTATCAGGAGGCTCGCCATCACCGAAGTATATGTACCCATACGGGTCATCCTCGATAATCAACACATCGTACTTACTCGCGACCTCGAGAAGAGCCTTCCTCCTCTCTCTACTCATTGTAATTCCTGTCGGGTTTTGACCCGTGGGTATTACATAGACGAACTTAACCTTACCATCATCGCTGATTTTCTTAAGCGTCTCTTCGAGAATATCAACTTTCAAGCCCTCTTCATCCATAGGTATACCAATTATTCTTGGTCCGTATATCCTGAAGGCCTGTAATGCGGCTAAGTATGTGGGGCTCTCTGTAATTACGTAATCGCCAGGGTTTATGAATAACCTACCAATGATGTCGAGGGCCTCTTGACTACCTACGGTAATTATCACGCTCTCAGGACCATCAACCTTAATGCCAACTTTACCCATAAACTTGATCAATTCTTCTTTCAATTCCGCAACACCACCCGTGGCTCCATATTGAAGCGCCTTATCCGCCTTGGTTGATACGACATCCCTGGTGATCTCCATGATCTCCTTAACTGGGAAGGATGATGGGTCAGGCATACCCCCTCCGAATGAAATCACATTTTCCGTAATCCACTTAAGGAGCTCCCTAATCTCTGACGCCTTCATTAATCTAGTCCTTTCGGACAGGAATTGGTTGAGATCCATAACAATCCGTGATGCTGTGGGCAGAGGGATTTATATTGCTTTCCCTAGAATAAAAATAAGTATATTGAATAAATACTTATTTTTAGAAAACGGGCTTATCAAAACAACCTTTCAATCTCATCAATATAATTAACAACATCCTTTGCAAAGTACGTTATTATTAAATCCGCCCCAGCCCTCCTAATTGCAATCAATGATTCAAGAACAGCCTTCCTCTCATCGAGCCAGCCATTCATTATCGCAGCCTTTAACATGGCATACTCACCAGAGACCTGGTAAGCCGCCAAGGGAACCTCCGGAAAGCTCTGCTTAACGAGCCTTATCACATCTAAGTAGAGGGTTGCTGGCTTCACCATGACTATGTCGGCGCCTTCACCAATGTCCATGGTAACCTCCTTAAGAGCCTCGTACGCATTCCTGGGATCCATCTGGTAACTACGCCTATCACCAAACTTAGGGGCACTACTGGCAGCCTCCCTGAAGGGACCGAAGAACGAACTTGCATACTTAGCGCTATATGCCATTATCGCAACATTACTGAACCCAGCCCTATCCAACGCCTCCCTAATTGCCTTGACCTGCCCATCCATCATACCAGACGGCGCCACAACATCAACACCAGCCTCGGCGTAGGTCACGGCAGTCTTCGCGTAAAGCCCTATTGTTGTGTCGTTGTCAACAATATAACCACCATTTGGTAATTTCTTAACCACACCGCAGTGTCCATGATCCGTATACTCGCATAAGCATACATCAGCCATCACCACTAATTTGTCCTCGAAGGAATCCTTAAGGAACCTTATTGTCCTCTGAATTATCCCATGCTCATCATAGGCAGAACTACCCCACTCATCCTTATGCTCAGGTATTCCAAAGAGTATCACAGACTTTACGCCAGAATTCACGAGTTGATCCACGAAGTTGATTAACTTATCATTTAGGGGCCACCTATATTGACCTGGCATTGACTTTATGGGCTCGGGCTCATTTAAATTCTCCTTAATGAAAAGGGGCATAATGAGATCGCTAGGCTTAAGCGTTGTCTCAGCCACTAGATCCCTAATGAGCCCACTGGACCTAAGCCTTCTAGGTCTAATTACTGGATACGTAAATAACGAACTCCCTAATCTGATGACTTCCGACTCAACCACGCCTAACTGGGTTTCTAGGAACTTAATAAACTGTGTTCTCCCTATTCAATGGGAAGTATTAATGAGGTAACACCAAGCCCTATCATGAATAAACCCAATATGCCAAGGGCTATCCTACCAGCCATAGCAGCCGTACCCCAATCTCTAACACTACGTACAATACCCTTATACGCTGCGATGACAATTACGGACTGGGCAATCAATGAACCAATACCGAACGCTAAACCTACCAAAAACGATAAGCCTGGCGATATTAGGGGGATTAGGGCTATCGTGAGTATAAGCACTATAAAGAAGTCGCCACCGAATGCCGCCGCCAAGCCATGTATCCAAATCACCTTATAATCAGCCGTCTTTACTTCCTCGGTGTGTTCATGGTTTCCAAAGACTAGGTATGCGGCTACTCCGATCATTGTTAGGCCGACAATGATATCTACATAGGGATCGAGAAGTGATGTATTTAGTAATCCCATTAATTGACCGGCTAAGGCGCTCATTAGCGTCCAAACGAGGGTCAACGCGCCCGCAAAGACAGCAACTGCTGTAATAACACCGCGTGTATTTCTTTGCATTAATCCGTAAGAGATTGTGATGGGCCACGTGTGCTCATCAGGTTTCAAACCGTGGATTATGCCGATTATGAATACTGCGAGAATCCAATAAGGGCCCATTGACTTAACAATGAACCTAGCCACGGGTTTAAGCACCTGGGGCATAGACATTACTGCCATCATTACGGCTATTGCAATTACTAATCCAAGAATCCACACCCTTCGGTCTCGTGCTTTCATATCATTAGGGTAACCCTAATGTAATTTATAAAACCCTTTGCTATAATGATTTCTAATAAGTAAATGATAATTACTTTTTAAACTATTGAATAATCCTAACTTAAGACTACTAAATGAGTAGGGATCACGGTGAAGTAATAAAAATAATAATCATGGGAATACCAAATAGCGGAAAATCAACTATCATAAGCAAGCTTAGCGGTGCATTTATGCGAACCGCAAACTACCCGGGAACAACGGTTGCCATTAACGAGGTCAATTACAGAATTGGTAATACCAAGTTAATAATGCTCGACTTACCTGGTACGTATAGCCTTAGGCCTAATATGGTTGATGAGGAGGTTGCAGCTAAGGAAGCACTTTTGGGTAACTATGATGGTGTATTAGTGGTGAGCTCAGCCCTGAGCAGACACTTTACTTACTAATACAGGTGCTTGAGCTTAGGAGACCAACAATACTCGTGCTGAATATGATGGATCTTGCAAAGAAGATGGGTATTCATTATAGGGTTGATTATATGGTTAAGGTATTGGGTGTACCGGTAATAGAAACCATAGCCGTAAGTGGTACTGGATTAGGGAGATTAAGAGAGCATATTGTTAAGATTCGGGAGTTGAAATCTGGTAATGCTAAAATTGTTGATTACGGTAAGTTGGAGAGGTACATAAGTTCCATAGTTAATGCCCTGGGCGTCTCACGTGGTATGGCTATCGAGATTCTTGCGGGTAATCCATTACTAAGCAATGCCGTTAGTATGAATGAGAAACTGAGAAACATTATTAATGAAGCACATAGAGAAGTACCGAATAGCTATATAGATGAAGCACTTAATAACATGTGTATTTAGCATAAACCATGCCACTTGACCCCATGGTAAGGAGGATTCTTGAGGAATTGAATAAAGCCATACCACAAATAACGAAAATACCACTTGATGAGTATAGGCGATTGTTTAGGGCGTTCTTTGCTAACCAACCGAAGAGACCTGTGTACAAGGTCTTTGACATAACAATACCTGGCACAGAGACCAGGATACCGGTTAGGGTGTACGTACCGAGGGATGGTAAAGGCCTTGGAATTCTCGTATACATGCACGGAGGCGGTTTCGTTCTTGGTGATGTGGAAACTTACGACCCACTGTGTAGGGAGCTGGCCAATGCCTGTGATTGTATTGTAGTCTCTGTAGATTACAGATTAGCACCTGAGAATAAATTCCCAGCCGCCGTTATAGACTCATTCGACGCCACTAAATGGGTTCTCGAGCACGCAGGAGAACTTAGCGGTGACCCTGAAAAGGTGGCAGTGGGTGGTGATAGTGCTGGTGGTAATTTGGCTGCGGTTGTGGCAATAATGGCTAGGGATCAGGGCTTAAGACCAGGGCTTAAGTACCAAGTTCTCATAAACCCATTCCTAGGCGTTGATTTGGCATCATATTCGATAAGGGAGTATGCGACGGGTTTCTTCCTTGAGAGGGATGCAATGGAATTCTTCAATAAGGCATACCTGAGCAAACCATCTGACGCCTTCGATTGGAGGTACTCCCCAATCCTTAGGAACGACCTAGAGAACCTACCGCCAGCCCTAATAATAACCTCCGAATACGACCCACTCAGGGACTCGGCTGAAACTTATGCAGTAAAACTTACCGAGTCCGGTGTGCCGGCGGTGGTTGTTAGATTTAATGGCGTAACCCACGGATTCTACGGATTCCCAATACCACACGCTAAGGTGGCAATAGGGCTCGTAGGATCAACACTAAGGCAAGCATTATATGAGAGGTATTAGGGCATGAAGCAAAGCTTAAAAGACCCGTTAAAATAATAATTATGGGCCCGTAGCTCAGCAAGGTCCAGAGCGGCGGGCTCCAGACCCGTAGGTCGTGGGTTCAAATCCCACCGGGCCCACCAAGACGCTGTTTTTATATTCCGTGAATGTGCTTGCGTATGTTCATGCGTGCAAATTTCGATGGAGGTTTAAGTTGGTGGTGATGGGTCATTTACGTGGTAACCTTATGTTCTTACTAGGTTGTTTGATGTGGTTTAATGTAGATGCTATCTTATCGTGGAATAATGATGTGGTAGGTATTACGGTTTAGATCAGTGGGGGGCAAGATTTTACGATCATCGTTCTTTACCGACCTACTCATCACTCAAGGAAAGAGCGCGTGGAGGTTATTTAGGTTTACGCATTTTATTGCATGTTCATGAGAATTTAATAAATTGGTGGGTACTTGTTTTGTTATGTTATTGTTCCACCGGTTATGAATTCTGAGATTCCATCGCCTAGCAGTGCAAGTCCTATGACTACTATTGTTATTATTACCCCAGGTATTATGGCATACCACCATGCTGGTGCTGGGAAGTACTGAAATCCTTCTGATACGAGCCTTCCCCACTCTGGGTATGGCGGTGGTACGCCAAAGCCGAGGAAGCTTATTATTGAGTAGGCAAGTATTACATTACCTAAGTCTATTGTTGCATATGACACTATTGGTGTTAGCACGTTGGGGAATATGTGCCTAAATATTAATCTCATTGTTCTCGTGCCTGATAGCTTAGCTGCATCTATGAAGTACTGTGTCTTAACCCTGAGGGTTTCAGCCCTAAAGAGCCTTGCGTACGTTGGCCACCAAACAACCACTAGGGCTATTGCTGCATTTATCGCGCCTCTCCCTATGGCTGCTTCAACGGCTAACGCCAGTATTATTGCTGGGAATGCCAGGAACATGTCGGTAACTCTCATGCCGGCCTCATCAACGTATTTACCGAAGTAACCGGACACCATCCCTATAAGTCCACCTATTAAAACGGCTGAACCTACGACGAGTATGGATATTAAAGCCTCCGTTGGCGCACCATAGAGTATCTCGCTAAATAAATCTCGACCTAAATTATCGGTTCCAAATAGATGCGTTAATGATGGTGGTTGAAAGGCTGCCCTGTAATTAACTGCGAATGGGTTATACGGTAATAATGCCCAACCAAGGGCTGGATTATGCAAAAACATACCTAATGATTGCAATAATCCCTCAATTATTGACCAGGTGTAGAATAAGACCGTAATTATGAGACCAACGAGTGTTGGTGGATTATGTAGTGTATACGATAGGAACAGCCTGAATTGGCTAATTCTACGTTCAGTTAATACTGTGGTTTGTGCAGTCATGATCACCACCTACTCAAGCTTTATCCTAGGATCAACTATTGCATATAATAAGTCGGCCGCGAGATTCGATATCACAACACCTATTGCCACTATAAACGTACCAGCCATCACCAATGGATAATCCTGCTGATAAAGCGCCTGTGTTAATAACCAACCCATGCCTGTCCATGAGAAGACGTCCTCAACTACAACGGCGCCGGCGAGTAATGAGGCGAACGTTAGTGCTAGGACTGTGATTGCTGGTATTAGGGCGTTTCTTAACATGTGCTTAAACACGATATCCCTCTCCTTAAGCCCCTTCATTATTGCGGTCCTTATGAACGGCTTTGATGCTATATCTATCATACTATTCCTAATTAGTCTCGATATTATTCCAAAGGCAACGAGAGCTAATGCAGTAGCTGGTAGGATTAAGTGCCTAAGGCTCGACCAAAAGTATGGCCAATAACCCTCAAGTAAGGCGTCAACAGTAGGCATTCCAGTTATTGGTTTGGGTGGCGGTAGCAACGGATTCGCAAGCCCAGTTGCTGGTAATAACTTTAGACTATAGGCTATAGCTAACTGCAGGAGCATGGCCACAAGGAATGGAGGCATTGACCAAGTAATTAGGTAAAATGTCCTAATGGTGTAATCCGTCGGTGTATTTTTACGTACAGCGGCTATCGCGCCCGTTAAGACGCCAAGTATTATAATTACTATCATAGCAGCTATTGTTAACTCTAGAGTTCTTGGGAAATAAACATCTATTAATTGTATGATTGGTTGATGATACATTGGGTCCTCACCCCAATTACCCTCGAAAACAGCTAGCATGAAGTAATAAAATTGTACATAAACAGGATCGTTGAGGTGGTACTCCTTAGTTATTGCCTCCACTATTGATGGCACAGGGTGAGGACCTGCCCATGCAACTGCCGGGTTTGGTGTTATCACGTGGGTTATTATGAACATTATGAATATGACTCCTACAACTGTTATAACCATGTTAATGGTTCTCCTTATTAGAAATGATGTAAGCCCCATAATTTAATTGTATAAATGAAAAATATGATGATTTTAAGTTTAACTCACAATAACCTTTTATCATTAACCTGTGGTTGTGTATATTGGTGAGTAGTTAACGCATGTGCCGGTTCCATTATAGAAGTACATTGTTGGGTAATAGAACCCTGTTATTAATGGGTTTATCAATACACCACATACGTACTTATATGTGAAGCCATAGAATGCTGGTTCGTATAGCCATATGTATGGCACATCCTTATACACCTGCGCATAGACTTGTTTCATCATTTCAACTCTCTGTGTTATGTTTGTGGTGAACACAGCCTCTGTGGTTAAAGTGTTAACTAGTGAGTTATTGTACCAAGCCTCATTACCGGCAATTCCTCCAAAGTCAACATTTAGTATGAACCAAGCCTCCTGGGCCACAGGGTCCCACCAGTCAGGGTACCAATCAAGCAGGAAGAAGCCTGGGTATTGCGGTGATGTTGGTGGATTCTCCATGGCGGAAACTAAGTAACTGACTGGGACGCCCTCGAGTATTACCTGGACGCCTATGTTACTTAGCATTTGCTGTACCATCTGGGCTTCTTGAGTGAATGTTAGGTCTGTGCTTATGTACCATAAATGCACAGCCAACGGTTTACCGTTTGGATTTATGACTGTACCATTTGGCAGTGTTAATTGGAACCCAGCGCTAGCCAATAGCCCTATGGCTTTGTTAGGATCGTATGGGTATGGAGGTAGGTTTCCTGGGTTGTAGTATGGGTTAGACGGGTATGGGGGTATTGGACCTACGTATGGGGCTCCAAATCCCTTGAGTACGGTATCTATTATCTGCGTAGTATTTATTGCGTATGCGAAGGCTTCTCTAACGACCGTTAGGTTATATGGATACCTCTGTGTATCGAATACTAGGAATACATCACCACCAGACCACACAGGTCCGTACATGACTAGGTTAGGTATTGAGAGTATCGATGACAGGTAAATTGGTGGTGGAGTCTCATGTGGACTTGGATCCAGTGCCTGGGCCGCTCCTGTCTTTAGTGCAAGTATTTCCTCATCAAAGCTTGTGTAATACTTAATGACTATGTTCTTTATGTGGGCTGGTGTTAGCATAAAGTTTGGTGGGTTTTTGGCAGCCCAATAATTCGGGTTAGCCGTCAATACTATCTCCTCACCAGGTATGTACTGAGCCAGTATGTAAGGCCCACTGCACAACATGTGCGTGCTTAAGTAAGACGTTGTTTGGTCAGGCTGCACACCACCGTTTTGGTCTACGAATGTTGGGTCCACTATCATAGCCCATGAACCAGACATGACCCCCAGGAAGTCGTAGTATGGTGCCATTAGGTTAAACTGAATCTCATACGGTCCCTTAACTACGGCGGCCTGGTCTGGGTACTCCATCAATTCTACTATTGATTGGTTATGTACGTTGAAGTTACTTAATACGTTAGCGAGCGCGTATGCGCACTCCTCCTCATAACCCGTCAGGTTTGTTTGTGGATTGGGGAATTGAAGGCCAAAAACCTCCTCCATGGCATGACAGACACCCCACGGTGTTGCATAACCCGTTATGCTAGCCACGGTGCCGTTATACATCAAATCTAGGAAGTTGAATGCGCCAAATTGATTCATCACTATTGACCTGTATATACTAAACCAAACAGTGGTCGCATTTATTTGATCCCCATTCTGGAAGTAGGCACCCTGCTTTATGTAAAATGTCCAGTTAAGGTCGTTATTAGATACTGTCCAGTTATATGCCAATGCTGGTAGGAATGAGGATGGGTCTGTGCCATTGAATATAACTAGCGTTTGGTAGCAGGAATACAGTATCTCCATATCCTGTGTATACGCCGCTATCGCTGGGTCTAAACTATCAGGTGGCGTGGTCTCTGCAACCACTAAGGTATTATTTGATGGGGGAGCAACGGTTGTAGTCGTTGGTGGTGTTGGTGTGACTGTGGGTGGTTTTGAAACCTTTGACGGAGGTTTATAGAGTACATAGGCCATAACACCGATTATTATTACTATTATTACTACTGCGATAGCTATTGATACACTTTTCGATATTCCTCTTCCTGGCATAGCAATATTTTAAAATTTATATTTTTAAGTTTTTCTTGTTCAATTCAACTTTATATTAAGGGTAAAATTACTAAAATACTAATGTTTAGCATATAACCAACACGCCACTTTAATGCCATCCTTAATTTCAATAAGGGGTGGTTCCTTCTCACGACAGATGTCCATCCTAAATGGGCATCTCGGATAGAACCTACAACCCTTGGGTGGATTTACGAGACTGCCAACCTCACCACTTGGTGGCTTTAATTCAGTTTTGCCAACATCAGGTAAGGAATCAATGAGAGCTTGGGTGTATGGATGCTGTGGTTCCTTAAGTATGGCGTTTGTTTCCCCAACCTCAAATATTTTACCCATGTACATTATCATGGTATAATCGCCCATGTATCGCGCCACCGCAATATTATGTGTTATGAGTAGGTACGTTAGTTCATGACGTACTTGTAATTCAATGAGTAGATTTAGAACCTGGGCTTGAGTTGATGCGTCCAACGCTGATGTAGGTTCATCAAGCACCACGAACTCTGGGTTCGTGATTATTGCCCTCGCAATCGCAACCCTTTGTTTCTGACCACCCGATAATTCGGTTGGTCTCCTATCAGCTAGTGATGAATCGAGACCTACCTCCTCCATTATTCTAGCCACAGCCTCCTCTAGGGCTTTACCCTTAACGCCCCTGTTCTTAAGTGGCTCGCCTATTATGTCTTTAACCCTCATCACAGGGTTTAGGCTAGAGTATGGATCCTGGAACACCATTTGGAGTTTTGTCCTGATATTATACAGATCACCACCTTTCAATTTTGCAATATCAACATTCCTAAAATATATGCGCCCCGATGTTGGTTTTTCAAGCGTTACTAATAATCTTCCAAGCGTTGTCTTACCGCTCCCAGATTCGCCAACAATAGCCGTTGTCTTACCCTTAATTATTTCTATAGTCACGTCATCCACAGCCTTTATGTATAGTGGTTTTTCTCCCAGGATTCTATTTATTATACCGTAATTCTTGGCCAGGAACACCTTAGTTAGGTTCTCCGTTCTTATTAACACATCATTGGCCATATAGGTGACACCTCACGTAGGTATTATTTACCTTAACCATCTTAGGCACCACCTTTTTACATACATCTGTTGCATATGGACACCTTGGGTAAAACCTGCAACCACTTGGTGGGTTAAGTAGATTAGGTACAGATCCGCCTATTATTGGTAATTTACCCTCATACTTGCTTATCCTCGGTACACTATTTAGTAATGCCTTAGTGTATGGGTGCCTTGGGTCATATATTACACTTTTCGTATCCCCCAGCTCCATTAATTGACCTGCGTAGAGTACGGCGATTCTATCGCCGATTACTGATGCTACGGCTATATCGTGGGTTATAAACAGTATTGAAATACCGTACTCCCTCTTTAAATCCTTAAGCAGCTTTAGTAATTGAGCTTGCACGGTTACGTCTAAGGCTGATGTGGGTTCGTCGGCTATGTACAATTTAGGTCTCATGAGGAGCCCCATCGCTATCATTACTCTCTGAATCTGTCCGCCGGATAATTGATGCGGATACCTCTCAATTATTAGCTCGGGATCAGGCATTCTAACATCTCTAAGGACACTGATTATTTCATTAATAGCCTTAGACTCGTCAAACACTACACCCTCTCTCTCATACCTAATCCTTAGGGCCTCCAGTAATTGATCCTTAACCTTATAAACCGGGTTAAGGCTTGTAAACGGTTCTTGAAACACCATGAATATACCCGTACCCCTAATTTTCCTAAACTCTGACTCGCTGAGGCGTAGTATGTCGATACCATCAAAAATGATGGACCCACTGACGTACCTAGCGTTAGGCGGTAGTAACCTAGTTATTGCCAAGGCTAACGTTGACTTACCACTGCCCGACTCACCAACAACGGCCAAGGATTCCCCCTTATCGAGACTAAGCGAGACATCATCCAGCGCTTTGACAATGCCGAACGGGGTCCTATACACAATACTTAAGTTGTTAATTTCGAGAAGTGCCATTATTATGATTTTCCTATATAAATAACTACTTTTAATGCCTTACTGCAATATTTACAGGGGCTATCTATGATAAATAACAGAGCTATATGTCTAAGGCCTATTGTTAGGAAAACGGTAATAAAGGGTACCTTATTACTGATGATACTTACGCCATTCCTAGAGATAACTCCATCAAAAATAATCAACTACCTAATATTCGTGGTTATATGGTACGCGTTATTGTCGGCGTATATAGTGTGGAAGAGATCATATACGTACTGCATCGATGACTACGCCATAACAATCAAAGGGCCCTATCGTGAACGTAGAATCGAGAAATCACAAATAAGTGATTGCTTCATCTCCCAGGGATTCCTAGCGAGGTATTTTAATTGTGGTTCCATATACGTCATCGTTAAAGGCAGAGTTGTTATTCTTCGGGATATACCGGCGCCGGACGCTTATTACAACGTGGTTTGTGAGGAACATGCTAGGGGTGCGTAGGTGAAAATTATTTAGTGCCTGTTTATTGTTTTGAGCAATAGGTGTTTGATTGTGAGATTGAGGAGACAGTATGGGTTTGTTGAGCACTACTTTAGGGAGTTTTCAAAATAGGGTTTTGTGACAGGTTCTCGCTCGAGAGATTGGGGCAATTAGTTATTCAATCATTGCTTGACTTGGCGGCGATGCTTGCTGTTAATGAGGTTGGTAGGAAGCCTGAGACTTACCGTGAATTAGCCCTTTGGCTTTCCAGGAAGCTTAACCTGGGTGAGGAGTTTGGTAGGTTTCTCGTGGGCTTAGCTGGTTTCGGAAGCGTCTTAGTTCACGGTTATGTGGAGATTGATGTATCGATGGGGATGGCGACGTTTAGGGAGATGGTCAATAAGTTACCACCCATACTCAATAGGTTGAGGGATGTGATCGGCAATGATCCAAGCCCTAACTTAAGCATTAATGCCTTGCGTGATGTTTTCATGAAGCACGGAGTTAAGTATGCCTTCTTATTTGGTTCCAGGGCTAGGGTTGGTACTGGTAGGGATTATGACATAGCAGTGGTCTTCGAGAGGAGGCTTGATAATGCTATCGAGCTGGGTTCACTAATTGTTGACTTGGCCGAGGCATTGGGTGTTCATGAGGATTTGATAGATCTTGTTGACCTCGAGAGTGCACCACTTAGTCTTGTTAAGACCGTTATTGATGAGGGTAGGGTTTTATGGGGTGGTGATGAAGCCCTTGATTACCTATGGCGTAGGTACTTAATGTACCTGGATGCTAACGATATGGAGGAGCTGATCTCCTTGCCCTAAAGGGAAGGGGGCGGGGCTTGTCGTTCATTAGACCATTAGACCTTAAGTCTCTTCATTGAAGGATTAGGTCTTTTCGTCCTCATAATTTTTAATTAGGTGATTTGCATTGATTTGTTAATGGAGGTTTCCGAGGATGTCCTACTTAAGGCCGTGGACCTAGCCCTTGGCATGGGTTCCTCCTACGCCGAGGCAAGATTTCAGGTTGATTCTGTCCGCTTTATACATGTTAGGAATGGTGCCCTCCAATCAATTGGTAATTACTCCTATGGCGGTGTTTCAGTTAGGGTTCTTGTTGATGGTATGTGGGGTTTCGCGGCAACTAGCGACACCTCCTGGGACTCAATTAAGGATGCCGTAAGTAGAGCCGTAACTTATGCCAGGGCTGTAGCTAGGATTAGGAGGAGGAAGATAAGGCTTGATCATGAGAGGTTGGCTAGGGTTTCCTACAGCGTTAATGAGGGGGTTAAGGTTGAGGATTTGAGTGATGATTACTTGGTGAAGTACCTAACGGGGCTTGATTCGCGCATTAAGGTCGAGCCTAGGGTTAGGGTTAGGAACCTATTCCTTAACGTTAAAATTACGGACAAGGTATTGATAACCAGTGATGGAGCTTACGTGAGGAGTAGGGTACCGAGGATTTACTTATTCGGTTCATTAATAGCCTATGACCCACAGAAGGGTAGTGCCCAGAGGAATGTGGAGTTCGGCGGTTCGGGCGGTTTTGAGATACTGGGCAATGTGGAGCAGGAGTTGGATAGGGAAGTTAGCGCGATCAGGGATGTCCTTGATAAGGCGAAGCCGCTTCCGCACGATGACGTGATGGATGTTGTATTTAGTCCTGAGTTGGCCGGCATATTTGTTCATGAGAGTGTTGGGCACCCGTCGGAGTTGGATAGGATAATGGGTAGGGAGGGTGCTGAGGCTGGTGAGTCCTACATGAGGGTTGATTACCTGGGTAGTTACAAGCTGGGTAGTGACCTGGTCACGATAATCGATGACCCAACAATACCCAATAGTTACGGTTATTACCTCGTGGATGAGGAGGGCGTGCCTGCTAGGCCTAGGTACTTGATTAGGAATGGTTATGTCAATGAGTTCCTCATGAATAGGGAGTACGCCAGCTACATAGGGCTAACGAGCAATGCGGCGGCTAGGGCTAGTGAGTTTGATAAGGAACCGATACCTAGGATGGCAAATACCTACCTGGCACCTGGTGATTGGAAGCCCGAGGAGATTGTTAGAGAGACGAGGAAGGGCTTATTCATTGCCTCATACACCGAGTGGAACATCGATGATAGGCGTTGGTTCGGTAGGTATGGTGGTTTCGAGGCCTATTACATCGAGAATGGGGATCTCAAGTACATGGTTAGGGACCCATTCATTGAGGTTGACACCAAGACCCTATGGAGCAATGTAGATGCTGTGGCTAATGACCTACGCTTCTTCCCAGGGACTTGCGGTAAGGGAAACCCTGAGCAGGGAGTGCCTGTCTTCCTGGGTGGCGTGACCTTCAGGGTTAGTGGGGTTAGGGTTTTGAAATCACCAACCTAACCCTTCGTTATGTTGAGTCCCCTGATCAAAACGTAGGATGGTGATGAAGCCGGTATAGGCATATCCCACCAATAGACCTGCCTCGTATCTTTACTAGAGTCCGTGAAGTTCCTAAGCAGCGTCTTGAAGGAATCCGCAATCCTTAATCCACGTAACCTGGCAGCAGGTCTTCCATCCCTAATAAGCAATGCAACATCCCTAACAACTGTCGAGAACAAACCCTCCTTAATATTTTGGAACCTAGTGTACCAATTATTTGTTATCAACAATCCACTACCTAATTCCCTCATCACAGTATCAACATCACTCGATAAGCTACCCGCACCAATCCTCACATGCCTTGGGCTTGGCCTAACCCAATTATTCACAGCATGACCTGTACTGGTTACACCGAATCGCGCGGCTGTCCTGTTATTGTGGAGAATGCTCGTTAAGACACCCCCATTTAGGATTGTGAGGTTTGTCGTGGCATTACCCTCGTAATCAAAGGCCTCCGAACCAACCACGGAATCCTCACCCGATAAGTCCTCGAGGGTTAATTTCTCACTGGCCACCTGCTTACCGACGTCATCCCTAGTCACACCAGACATTTCGGTAATTATTGAGTATGCGTTGAACCAGGTGGATGCTAGCAATCCATACAGGTGACCCGCGACCAACGGTCCGAGCAGTACATCATAACGCCCATTATCTATCCTCTCCTCAGGCAATCCCTTCGCCAGCGCAACCAATGATCCAGCCTCCCTACCTGCATTCTCGGGTTTGAATTCGCTTAACGTTCTCGATACGGATACGGAGGTTGCCGAGACATCATCCAAGAAGGCCCTTATCGTCAGTGTTACGAATGATGATTTATCCTCGAGCTCAAGCCCTGTGGTATCCACGTAATACCTCTCCTCAACGCCAAACGTTAGGGCCCCTGCATTCCTACTCGAGCCCTCGGACAGGGATGCATTTATCGCGTTGTTAAGCTTATCAACGATCCTGCCAACGTCAACCTCAACGTTCTTATCGTAGGACCCAGGTAACTGGCTGGGTTTGCCGACATGCGTTAGTCCTGTGTAGAGTTCGTCCTCGGGCAGGTTTTCGAGCCTCTTAACCATCCTCTGCAGCTCATTACTTATGTCCCTGGCGTTTATTGATGTGAGCGATGCCGTTATGTACCTCCTGGACTTGACAACGTACAGGCTCACCTCCTGTGTCAGCCAATTGTTTATTATTGTCGGTTCGTTGTTTGCGAACCTAATCATTGACCACCTAACGTTCCTAGCTATGATTATGCACTCATCGACGAGACCCTTAACGCCGTTAATGGCATTATTAAAAATTTCAAGTACACTCATTATGTGAAACGCGCACTAAACCTAATAAGCATTCCCGTACCATCAACAAATAAAACACTTAAAAGTCAAGATTGGCAGTATGGTTTTGTGAAGTTAGTAACTACGATTAGGGAGGAGAGGTGTGTTGTGAATAAGCCATTGCTCAAAACCTTAGCCCTAGCGCAATTGGGTTTGGCGGCGGCACTTGCGTTATTCTCCACGATCATAGACCCACCAACACCAGTAAATATATTGATTGCCTCGGCTGTGGCGGGTATTGAGGGTTTATCCGTAGGTGTAGTTATGAGGTATCTAAGGCGTGGGTGCTTCAGGTGATTTAGCAATCGCAATTATCAGCGGGAATCTATGCCTCAAAATCACATCATTGAAGTACGGCGTTAATGCATCAGTTAGGCACCTGCTTGTACATGAGTGGCCGTGGGCATTCAACCTATCCCCATCGACCTCCACAACGATAAATGAAGCATTGTGCCTTAGAGATTTCACGACATTACTCATGGATAGCTCGTAATTGCCCCAGTGATGGAGTGTGAAAACCGCTACAGCGGCGTCGAATTTACCCACACCAATTGGTAGCGCCCAACTACCGCCATTCACGAAGTCGGGTCTCCAAAACCTACCCTGCGCCCTCCTCAGCATCGCCAAACTAGCATCTACACCAACCACGTAATAGCCAAGTTTACTGAGCTTATTGGCTAAGACACCCGTGCCGGGGCCTATCTCGAGTATCCTGGCTGGGCTACCAACAATGCCCTTAATGGTATTAGCCGTTAATGAGTAGGCCCATTGGAGGGCGACCTCTATGAACCTATATATCCTAGCAGTCCCCTCACCGAACTGCTCGAAGTACCCATACTGCATTGATTTCTACAAACCCTCGTGGTAGTTAAAGGTTATGCACCTAATCTATCTCTATTGCACGCCTTGAATGCTCAAGGTAATCCCTCGCCTCACCCTCACTGACTATATGCAACTCCACTGGAGCGTCCCAGGGAAGTCCGTACAGATCCATTGCCCTGACCATAATATCGACATAAAGTCTCCTCCTGTTAGCACTCACCGTGTCTGGAATAATTATTAGTATGTCTATGTCGCTAAGTACGGTAGTCCTGTCCTCAGCCACACCACCAATTACGTAAACCCTGGCATTGGGCACCAAATCCCTAGCAGCCCTTGCTATGGCTCTTGCATACTCACGCCACCTCCTTAAGTGTTCGAAGTGGTACCTAACCCAACTTGACACTCCTAACCACCCCATCCAACAACTTCACCAACTCCCTAGCCACATTTATGGCCTTGCTTAAATCATCAGTGCCGTAGCTCATATCGCCATACCTCGCCTCGATATAGGCCTCCTCAAGCATGACTAAGACATCCCTATTACTAGTGACGAAGCTTCTGATTGATTGAGCTTCATTAATAAAGCCGTGCGTCTCAAGTTCCTTTGATAATAAACCCAATAACTCCCTAATCCCGTGACCTCTAATCCTCACGCCAAAGATTTCGTAATGCACAGCCTTTACGTATAGCTGTATCCCCTGGTCCACGAAGAACATTGCCAAGTCCACATCATCAATGGCCTCGCTTGCCCTCAGTAAATTCATGGCTCTCCTCTTTAATTTATTCACGTACTCGCCGCTCAATATTACTCATGGTTTTTCGCATTGACCTGTTTTTATTTATTGAGGGGTAGGAAGTCCAGGGTTATTGTCGCGTTTTCCCCGTAGTGAACTGGTGCATTGGGTTGTACCAGCACTGAGATGTAGTAATTCCCTGGCTCAAGGGTTATTGTCTGCTCCCTACTACATGCCTTTCCATTGGCGATTACATGCATAATAGCCACGTACTGCCCCCACTGATTCTCCACATAAACCCACGCATTATTAATTAACTCCCCACTATACTCAACACTAACAAGGGTCAGCGTCTCGGGTTTTGACATTGTAATCTCCACAAAGTGGTAGTAATATATGTACGAGGCGTTTGTGACCGCGATCGAGAGCCTAAATAGGTACTTTGGCCTGAGCTGCTGAGCTGAGCCAGTGAGAACAATGATTGTAAGGGCTATCATCACCAGGAACATGATCGTGAACGGAGTTCTCATCCTAGGGTTACTTTCTATTCCTAGTATTTAAACATTTCTATTGCCAAACAAACTATGTCTTAAGTTTTGCAATTAAAAGTAGAATGTTTTTCGAAGAATAAAGGGGTATTTATAAACATATTACTTAAAATAAAGAGAATAGAACGTATAAATGTACTACAGCATTAATTTACTTAATCTCTATTGACTCATTGATGCTATAAATTAACCATACACCATTAATGACGAATATGTAATTACCGCCTATTCCAAAACTATTAATATTGCTTGGAAAACTCATCTCCTCAATAATCAAGTAATTGCCTGGACTCAACGTAATGGCGCTATTGTTGGGATATACTCCAATTAATGAACCATTACTACTGTATATCATCATTGTTACGTTAACATATCCCGGCGTGTTTAGCTTAAACATTATCTTGCCCTCCTCAAGTACCTTTAACTCCATCAATTTTATATTCGCAACACCTTGATTATTAACATACGTAATCTGCGAATTATTTAATGAAACATCAATATTCACACCAGTTGGACTTACGGAAAAGCTACTAATGTAGGATGCGTTGGGCGGTCTTTCGGGCACTATGGGTTGTTGGGATACATTGGCTGTTGTCGTAACTTTCTTGTAATAAATTACGCTAGAGATAATTAGCGTTGGTATTAGTAATAGTGTGATAATTATGAAGACAAACAATGACCTATGCATACTCAACCACCTCAATCCTACCTGGCTTACCCTTAATTAGGGCTTTTGATAGTGCAAGTAGGATTCCCTGCTCAATGCTCAGTTCTGTTATTGAGGAGCCATCAAAATATATGGAGTTTTTATCCGTGAATGATATGTACTCCTTAGCATCTTTCAGTTTCTCCTTCTCAACACCACCCATTATTATTGCCAAGTCCCCTATAACCAATGAACCATTGATAACGGAATACTGAATACCCAACCTACCCAACGCCATCCTGATGGCACTAATGGGATCCTTAACCCTAACCATAGTCAAGGCCTCCTCAATCAACGATAGTTTCCTAACCATTATCCACCGCGCCCTCGTGGTTGCGTTCAACGCCGTTACAGCAAATAATACGGCGAATAAATACAACGGAGCATTGAAGTATGTCCTATAGGGAATCCTTATGTACGTATACCCAGTGGCTGTAGGTACTATCGAGTATCCCCCATAATACAGGTACCTGGATTGAAATATAAATACTGTTACAAGCAACATGGCAGCCAACGATAGTGTGAAGAGCGACAGGTACAGCGAATACCTACTACTCCTCCACACAAGTGGTATCACTGCTGAGACTATAGCGTAAATAAAAGCCGCTAGCGCATTAGGTACAAATAGAAAGTAGTTACTACCAAGGAAGGTTATTGAGAAGCCAAGCAGTGTTAGTTTCTGTATGTATATATTAGAGACTAATGACCAAAATGGCATGAAGATCCAGGTAAGTACGAATGCCAGGGCAATTAATAATTGTATAATGACCTCAAGCCTCACATTAACCACCAATAGTGAAAACCCTATATAACGTTAACTGTGCTGTCACATTCGTGGTTGGGTATATGTACGTCACGGTTATCGGTAAATAAAGCGTGTACGTATGCCCACTAACCAATGAACACTGAAACACATGCACATTGGGTAGTTCCTCGGCATTAATCATTATACTTGTAGCATTAACACCAGGCATTAGCAATACATGTAATGGTAAATTACCAATCATGAAAAATACAAACTGCGACTCAGAATCATCAACCAAAGTAACGTTTGCAGCTCCATTTATCAATATTGGTATTGGTGTTGAGTAGGTCAGGGTCAGGTTCAGCAAGCAATTACTGTAGGTTACATCACCAACACCCACGTTTATAACGACATGTATTGGCGCGACCAGGTAGAAGCCTATGTACATGGGATCCCCATAGAACGTACCACTAACCAACCCCCTAATACCTATCGTACTCATACTCACGTACTGAGGCAGCAATATGTAGGTCCCTTCCAGAGTCAACGGACCAACAACCCTCAGCGGCGATGATTGCCCGGTCCCGATGATCTCTGCGTAACCGCCCGTTACGGTTAAGTTACCCGTGGAATTAACAACGACTAACTTAATTATTAAGCCCTCGCCAGTAACATTAACGCCCTCAACATCAACATAGGGAACCACGGTCATGGTGGCTGGGTGAACGCTTGAGGCGTATTGAATAGCGCCGTAAACAACGACCAATGCTATTACCGTAAGGATTAATGAAGAAATAATGAATAATTTTAAAGGGGTCATCTTTTACCGCCTAATTCCCATCAACCACTAATCGGCGGTAGAGGCACTGTTGCATTGCTTACAACGTTGTAGCCAAAGTATAGTGTCACGGTCTCGCTCAGGCCTGGGGATAAGTAATTGATTGGTTGGACTAGTACTGATATGAAGTATGCACCGGTGCTTAAGGGGCATGCCTGCGTTGGGCTAGTTATGGGTTGAGCATTGCTGATCACCGTGAAGCTACACACTGTCTGGTTCGTGTATGCGTTTTGCACTGTAATTGTCAAGGTTTCAATTATTTGGTTACTGCTTGGTGCCGTTACATTAGTTACGTATAACCAACCCGGCGTATTAACCACTAGGCCGAGCGCGTGGTAGAAGTATGCGTATGAGGCGTTGGTTAGTTGTATTGTTGCTGTGAACCCTGTAGGCGATGCTATGAAATTGGCATAACCTGGTACAAGACCGTTTAATGAGAATGTGTTGCTGGTTGTTGTGTTTGTGTATGTGAAGTTCTTGCCGCTGTAGAATGTTAATGGTGCCTGTGAGACTGTGGCTGTTATTACACCCTTGTAGTAGTATATTACGTCAGCGAGCACTGCCACGCTAGCTAGCATCAATGCAATTATTGCTATTACGGCATACCTCCTCATTTTAGGATTCTTTATGCTTCTCATATTCATGCTCACTGTATTGCTTCTCTCTTTTAAACCTTTTCTCTCATTATGTGTTTTATCTTTTAGTAATATTAACTTAATAATAATGGAGAACTGAAAGATATTTAGCCGCTTACTGGCGGTAATGGTATTGACTCATTACCTACTACATTGCACGCTAGGTAAAGGTTTATCGTTTCACTTTGACCATTATATAGCGATATTATTGGTTGCACTAGGACGGAGATGTAATACGTACCTGGCTGTAGTGAGCAACCACCTATTTGGCTTATTGGTGGGTGTATTGGATATCGCGTTCCAGGTGAGCATGCATAATCATACTCCTCATTTAAATTATTTAAGTAGTTCTGTAGGTTCGTAACCGTAGTTACGTTATTGCTACTTATTGCGTTGTTCACCATGGTTATCACCTGGGATGGTGTTAATGGGTAGTTCATTGTTAATGAGTTCTCAAGGGCAGCTACAGCCTGGAATAGCAGTAGCTCAACCTTACCGCAGTACGTACTTGGGCTGTATGGTCCTTGGCTTGGGAAGCTTAGGGCCTGTAGTAGGGTGTAATTGCTTAGTTCTTGGCAGTAGGTGTTTACTGCAGTGAATACCGAGCCTAGGGTGGCGTTGGGTGAGTATTGCGATGACCATGGTGGTACTGTCGTGTGGGTCTTCCAATAACCTGCCGTGCATGATTGATAGGTCGGTATTGGTAACGATATTGGTGCTGATTGATAAATCACTGGCAATATGCAGTATGTCTGGTTTTGTGGTGTTTGTATGTATAACCATAAATTACTTATTAATGGGGGAGTTGTTGCGGTTACATTGGTTACATAGAGCCAACACAAATTGTAGGCGTTTAGCCCAAGTACCTCGTAGTAATATATGTATGAGGCATTCGTTATCTGAATCACCAGGTTAAACCCAGTCGATGTTGGTGTAGCTACGACATAAGGTGGTGCATAACCATTCGGTCCCTGGAAGAATGATATTGGTGGTTTCGACACGGTGGTTGTTATGACGCCCTTGTAGTAATAAATAACGTCAGCGAGCACCAGCACACTTAGAGCTAATATTGCTAGGGTAGTAATTAATGCGATTTTGTGTTTCAATTTTACAATTTTTTCTGTTGACATCATACACTATTCCCATATTTCCTTTTTAAATTTTTCTTATTTCAATTCAAGTTAACAAGCAATCATAATATTAATAATGACGCGTTAAGGAGGAAGCCTGTGGATTTCAAGGAGTTCCTCAGGGATGTTAAGGAGAAGGGGCTATTGAAGGACTTGGTGATGGAGTTGCTTAGGGATGATGAGTTCTACATGGAGTTATCCAGGTACTTCGTGGTCTTCGGCAACGGCTTGTTCCTTAGGCCCATTGGTGTGGTTAGGCATGGGTATGGTGATGATTTTGTTAGGAGGTCGTTGACGGGGGTTGAGGGGGTTGTTGAGGTCTTTGAGGAGTATATGGACGGTCTCAGGGGCATTGATGGCTTTTCCCACCTAATACTAATATCACTGTTGCATGGCGTCACTAGGGAGCAGCGAGGGGTGCTTGTTGTTAGGCCTAGGAGACTTGCGATATTCGGCGTTGAGCCCAGTGAGTTACCTGAGGTCGGTGTTTTCGCCACGGATTCCCCGCATAGGCCTAACCCAATAGGGCTTAGCATTGTTAGGCTCATCGGTAGGGATGGTAGGTTCCTCAGGGTTTCTGGGCTTGACCTATTCGATGGCACGCCGATCCTCGATATTAAGCCCTACACGCCTGATAGGTCTGTTAGGGTTGAGGATTTGGGCTTGCCTGATTGGTACGTTAGGCTTTGGAGGCGGGTAGGCGGTGTTGTTTAACTTCGGCTAAAAGTTTATATTTAAAGTATCGGTCTTAATTGTGACGTAAATGGAGCGTACTACTCAATTAATTAAGGAGCAGTTGAGATATCACATTATCGGTGGGGTTGGTGGTAGGGTTAAGCTCAGAATTAGCGATGAGACTAAGGCCAAGCTCATGAAGGCTGGTTACGGAATCTACAACCACTCCACGGTAGAACTCTGCCACTGGACCAGGAGTGCGTTAACCCAGGAACAGAGCTGCTATAAGTTCAAGTTCTATGGAGCACCCGCAGGTGGTTCCCACAGGTGTGTTGAGTTTAGCCCCGTGGGCATGGTATGTAGCAATAGGTGCGTTTATTGCTGGAGACCGACCGATACCTTCGACTCATTCATGCCAAACGAGGGCCTTGTTGATGACCCTGAGGAGCTAATCAGGGGTGTCCTCATGGAGAGGTATAGGCTGTTGACAGGGTACTTTGGTCATCCAAAGGCTAGGGAGAGGGCTAGGGAGGCCCTGACGCCGACTCATTGGTCGATATCCCTATCAGGAGAGCCAACACTATACCCAAAACTGCCCCAACTTGTTAGGTACCTGAGGGGTTTACCAAGTACGAAATCGATATTCATAGTAACCAATGGCGAGCACCCAGAGATGCTAGAGAGGCTGCAGCGTGAGGATGCATTGCCAACGCAGTTGTACCTATCCTGCAATGCACCGAATAGGGAGTTGTTCTATAGGATTAATGTGCCCGTCATGTATAGGGAGGATGCGTGGGAGAGGTGGTTAAGGAGTCTCGAGCTACTCAGTAAGGTTAACACGAGGACAGTCATTAGGATAACCCTGATCAGGAGCTTGAATTACGACCCGAAGTACATACCGGAGTTTGCCAAACTCATGGTTATTGGGAACCCGCACTTCATCGAGGTTAAGTCATACATGAACCTGGGGCACTCCGTATATAGGCTTAGTAGGGGTGACATGCTCACGCACGAGGAGGTCAGGGACTGGGCAATGAAACTACTTGATGAGGTCAACAGGCAGGGAGGGAACTTCAGGTACATGGATGAGGACCCACCGAGCAGGATAGTGGTTTTACAGAACATGAGTAGGTACGTGGATAGGTGGATAGTCAAGCCTGAGCAGCAGCCTGGCGTCCTGAGCGAGGCTGATAAGAGGAAGTTGGAGGATGCATTGAGGAAATATGGTGAGCCGAGGGTTAGCTAGCCTGCGTGGTGCCATTCATATTATCGATGTTGAACACGCACTATCGAGATTCTCCCAGTCAATATTCCTGCCAATTCTCCTCTTGAGTTCATTAGCCCTATTGTGGGAGTGAAGTATTGGTATTGGCATCTGCGAATTTACACATAACCTCTTTACGAGCTTTACCGCACTCTCCAACGATATACCATGACCAACACTCACGTATGTTAACTTACTAGGCGCACACCGCACCGCCCAACCAATAACCTCACCAGTGTCTGGATCAATTATTGGCCCCTCCCCATTACCCACCCTACCATAGAGTAGGGACTTAGCAACACCGATTGTCGGCACCCTCATACAAACCCCGAAGTGGCTCGCTATACCCAGTCTGAACGGGTGCGCCCTACCATGACCGTCAATCAGCACGACCTGCGGCTTAGCCCTAAGCCTCAGGTAAGCGTTGACCATGGGCTTCAACTCCCTGAAGGATAGCAGGGTCGGTACGTACGGAAACGCAATACGCCCAACCCAACAACTCCACTCAATGACAGACGCCCTACTCAACGAGTAAGCGGTGGCTACGGAGACCCCAATCTCCTCACTGCCCTTCTCGATGTACGCTACGTCAATCCCTGCGATTATATCAACATCATCAACACTCACCAAGTCCCTCTCCACAACCCTACTAGCCAGCATCCTCTGGATAGACCTGGCGACCTCCAGGTGGAATCCCCTCGGGACCCTAGACCTTACGTAACCCTCACTGGGCCCTCTCGATGTTCTCATCCCTCCTCAACCTCTCAATACTTATGGAGAAGGCTTTAACACCAAGTCGCCTAAGCTCAAGCGCACCCCACCTACTGCTCAAACCCTTCTTGCAGTACAACACGTAGGTCTTGTCCCTACCCATGTACTCCACGATCTTCGGCAAATCCTCAGGGCTTGCGTTTATCGCGCCAGGGAAATGCCATGCCTCATACTCTGCCTTGCTCCTTAAGTCAATAATCACGGCATTCCTCGGCACCTCACTAATATCCACATCATTAACCTCCTGCATTAGGGTATCCAAAACCTTACCTATCGCGCTAGTTCTTAGGGTTATCATTGTTGATAGGATGTCATCAATGAGACTCGGCCTTAACTTATTCGTTTCATTATTCAACTCCTCAATACTAACCCTAGTCCTAGGCTTCTCCGAGAATAAGGCGCAGAATTCCTCAGTCCTCATGGACTCCTCGTAAGTTCCTATAAGCCTGGCGTAGTGCATGATTTCATCTTTATCGAGGCCTATCAACGGCCTATAAATCGGCATGTCAATACCATACTCGATAGCCATTAGGTTATGCAGGGTTTGCGATGAAACTTGTCCAAGGGATTCCCCGGTTACGAGCCCAAGGGCATTCACGGATTTAGCAACCCTTGCACCAACCTCATAAAGAAACCTCTTAAACAACACGCTCCACATGTGTGGGTTTGCCTGCCTAAACTCATTAACTAATTGTGAGCAATCCAGTATGAATAACCTTGGATCATAACCAATGGACCACTTATTAAATAGGGCGTTTGAGACCCTAAGGAAGTTAATCACATCCACCGGATAGGCTAGGGAACAGAATAGGGCATCCACGTAGACACCCCTCTTCATCATAAACCAAGCCGCAACAGGTGAATCAAAGCCCCCAGAAATCAACGCCAACAACCTACCCTCAGAACCCAGCGGTAATCCACCGGGACCCTTAACGATCTCCGTGAACAGGTACGCATTATTACCCCTAATCTCCATGAACAATTCCACGCCAGGTCGTTCCAAGTCAACACCAGCACTGAACGGCTTTAATGCCGCACCTACCACCCTTGCTACATCGATTGATGTGAATGGATGATTGCCAACCCTCCTAACCCTGACCGCGAAGGTTCTGCCCCTAACTAATTCACTCCACTCCTTAACCGCTATACCGACCAGGTCATTGAGGTTGCCAAATCCATAGACCTTAGCCGGCGAGACGGACTTAACGCCAAAAACCCTACTAATTAAGTCGATGCTTTCCCTAATCTTATCGTCTGGGATCTCAACGAATAACCTACCCTGACCCCTCTTGATCCTTGTCTCGATACCCATAGACCTCAAACCAACGACTATGTTACGCGCCAGCAACTTCTCCATTCTAGACCTGGTACTAAGTCCCTTGATGGTGATTTCACCATACCTAACAATGAGGACTACCATCCAAATAGTTACCAGTGGGTCTGGACTAATAAACCCTCAGCAAAGACCAATTGCATCATCAATCAGTCCCGTGGAGGTTCATCAATGTTAAGAAGGGCATTAATGTGAAGATAAAAGTATTAATCCGCCTTAAGGTATGATTTAATAAGCCCCGCTGGCGTGAGGTCTCGAGTTGGGCATATCCCACCAATGAAAGGACCTCCTCCAGGCGGGGTACAGGGTATTACTTTTTTATGAGAGTCTCAGTGGTTGTAATGGTATTGTTTCCTCGGTAGTTCCATTACTTGTTATTGTTAGTATGTCGATTCCATCACCGGACACGGGATCCCTTGATATGCTTTGGTTTATTGCCCTTATTGCCAATTCCCTTGCCTCCTTAATGCTCATGCCCTGCCTATAACCGCTCTCTAGTATCGCGATCGCGAGTTTCGTTCCTGTACCTACCGCGGCGTAATCATCCTCTATCAATGAACCCAATGGATCCATTATGAACAGGTGCGATCCCTCATCATCTACACCACCTACGAGAACCTCCACGAAGTATGGGAGAATCCTATTTGAGAATAGTACATAGGATAACAACTTAGCTGCAGATCTAATGCTTGGCCTTGTCTTCGTGTCCAGGGCGTAGAGTGACATGTATGCCTTAGCGATCTTCGTGAGCACCTGCATATCAGCGAGTATCCCTATGGAGGCTATACCAATGTTATCATTGACCTTAAACACCTTCTTACCAGACCTACTGAACATCGTGAACCCATAAGCCACCCTCTTCTCAGCCGCAAGTACAACACCATCACTAGCCCTCACACCAACCGCGGTTCCAGTTATTAATTCCTCAATTGAAGACATCAAATAACGAAAAGCACAAGTCCCTTTAAAAGCTTATTCAAGCCCCTAAACAAAAATGGTTTTTGTCCAGTGCATGCCAGCATTAGTTAATGATTAAAAGGGAGTTTAGGAATTAACCGTCTCTCCGGAGACGGTGGGAACGAACCACTGAAGGTGAATGAGCACAAACCACCGTCTCCTTCTCGGCGGTCTCCCTGGAGCCGCTCACCGCAGTGGCTCGCCAACGGTCGCCCGCGGTTCCCAGCCCTGCGGGTCTCGGGACTCCAGGGTCACTGTTGAAGGGCGTTAGTCCTAGGTTTATAAACCCAGCATCTTAGTAATTAATGGTAATAAGCGTTACAATTAACTATAAAAACCGAAATAGCTCCACAGGTCAAATGAGTGTGTTGGTTAGGTATTATGACGACGTATATGTGGAGTGCGATATGAATTATGGAAGGTACGTGAGGGATGGTGTAAATTACGTACCTTGTGCCGTGAAGGGAAGGGATTTGGACAGGGTATTACCCATACTTAGGGATTACTTAAGTAGGCGTGAGATATTTAGGGAGATTAGGATTGATACCGTAGATGGTGGTTTGAGCCTTGAGATACCAACAATAACCCTAAGTAGAGGTAGATCTGTGGGTGAAATACTTGATTCACTAGTATACTTACTAATAGGTATTAGGCACTGTACCACGTACTTAAGCAATACGAAATAATACTTTAATTATCTCAACGTAGAGGTCCTTTGTTAGCAATGAATCGCGATATCGCAAACAGGGCATTGATCGGGACTTTTACCTATCTACTAAGTGTTGCCGAGTCCTTATACGTACTTCTCCAGGTATTTAACGGTGATCCCAATTATTACATACTTGATGAGCTATTCAGGGAGTCCCTGGGCATTGTTAGCGCTACGGCGAGGGATTTTGGGCAATCCCTAATGCTTGGTCCCATAATCATGAGTGGGTACTCACCAGCAATAATTGTTGCATTAATAATTATAAGTAACGCATTAATTGCAATCTACACCTATAGGATTGGTAGGTTAAGGGGCCTATCAAGCAGTCACCTAGTCATGATCGTGCTCTCCTCACTAATCAACGCATCACTGCTTTCCTCAATTCTTGAACCCTGGCAACCCCAATCCCTGGCGATTGCGCTTGCAATAATCACTTATTACTACGTCGATGTTAATAACAGGTTCGTGAGCACCACGTTGGCAATATTAACGGCTATTTTAAGTCCAACCGCCGCATTACTGCTAATACTTATACCAATAACCCATTGGTTAATTGAGCACAAGTTTACAGAGTCTGACCAATACGTCATTACGATAGGATCCATGGCAATCACCTACTACATGTTAGCTAATGCATACTCATTAATTAAAGTCGTCACAGTGCAAGGAATAATCAACCAACTCATCTACGGTCTAGCCACCACAGCCTTCATACAACTAACAAGCCTAGGCACGGCAATCCCCGCGTTAATCGCCACAGTACTCGGTGGCGTTGGCTATCAATTGATAATGCCAGTAGTACTAATAATAACGTTGGTCGAGGCCCTAGCTAAGTTAAGGGATAGGAGGATTGGTGCCCTCGTCCTTGGCGTCTCGCTGTTGCTGACTGTGGTTATGTCACCATTATCGCCATTATGGCCTCCATATCAAGGCATCGGTGGTCTCGGCACAAATTGGTCATCACTTAACCAAAACGCCACAGGAGTTTATGAATTGGTTTCCCTGGCACCAAGCGGTCGCATTGAGGTTCCAACCTGGGCATCCCTTGGTTCATTAATGATCAAGCCCGGTAAATTAGTGGTTGGTAAAGTAACCAGCACCAGGCCTGTGAATGGTACATACGCAATCTGTGGCTATTACCAACTCGTGATTAATAACTACAGTGGTGTACCTATAATTAACGGCTTCAGTGTCAGTATTAATGAATTATCAACCAACTCATCTAGCTACACTCAAGTAATGAGGGGTTAATACTATTAAGTGGCGCCCATCAGAAGGTCTTTTTGATAGAGTCAGGTTTATTGGAAATACCACCAGGTACCTATGTCGTTAGCACCCTATTATCAATATCGCCCTATATCAAATCATACTATACCAATGTGCTAATACCAAGCATTATATCAACAACTTTAACGAGCACAGTATTACCAATAAACGCCTACTCCACCATAACCTTCAACCTAAACCTAAACTTCACGGGGAGTGTACTGAAGGTCATAATCTACGGCGTATCCTACTCAGAGCAACAGGCAAACCTAGCCCTAACAATACTAAGGAATGGGCAGGTGGTGGGTAGGGCAACAGCCACTGCGCCACCCATAGTACAGGGTATGAAGCCATACCCAATAGAGTTCAATGTTAATCTAAACGTAACACCAGGAACCTACGCACTATCAATAATGACGGATCAACCGTTAATCCTATACGTAACCCAGGGCATGGGAATGAATGTAACAAGCAATAATGAAACGGTTCAATACCCAGGGGAGATACCGACATACGCACTGGTGTATTTATCACTCGAGAAGGAGCCCATTAAGTTCACCTGGGCACAGATAGTACTGGCAATGCCCAACCAAAGCGTGATCATGAACATAACGGGCACGGGAAGCTATGCATTAAGGGGTGAATTCACAATCACGAACTGGACAAAAACCGACATAAAGGTGCTCCTGATATCGAGCACCCCAGTCCTACCTGTCAACGTAACCATAGGCCCAATAACCATAGAACCCACGGAAAAGGCAAAATGCCCCACCCCAGGCATTATCGAGGCACTGACCAGGCCGGGCTACACATTGCTAATGATACTAACAGCCCTACCCATAGCCGCAGCCCTACCCAACATCCCAAAACCAACCATAAGCAAGAAACTAAGGAATTACCTAATCACCCTAGGCATAGCACTAATGCTACTATTCTACATAGCCTGGGCCCTAGGCTTCACAGGAATAGCACCACAACTATACAACCAAAACACGCTCAAAACACTCGCAATACTATTCCTAACCGGACTCACCATAACCCTAACAACAACACTCACAACAAAAACAACGAATAGCACAGAACAAAAATCACAACCCCACACCCAAAGCTAGAGATTGGCCCTCCCCACCCTGAAAGGCAGACAGTATTAATTACGTGCCATGTACAGTTAGGGGAAGGGGCCTAGGTAAGGTATTGGACGTGTTCAGGAATTATCTAAATGAGCACGAAGTATTTTAGGGAGGCTAGGATTGATATGGTAAACGAGATCCTAAACCTCGAGATACCAATAACCACACTAAACAAGCAGGCCCGTGGGCGAGGTCCTCGACTCATTAATTCGCTTAATAACTTAATAAATAGTAGGTATTACTAGGTATTAGGTACTGCATAAAGCACCTAAGTTCTACGAAATAGAATACCGCCTGAGTTGCAGCACCATCTACAGCCGCTCTTTCTCATAATAACTCCATAATTAAGCCTCGCATTTAATGCCGAAGGCTTAATTAACTTTTACGGACCTAATCTAATGCAAACCATGGATTTAACCACGATTTACACGATCGCGGCATCCACGGCAACCATACTCACAACACTAGCCTGGATAACCTACTGGTTAGGCGGCAAATTCAGGAAAATCGACATGAGGTTCGCAATGATTGACGAGAGGTTCAAACAAATCGATGAGAGGTTCAGGCAAATTGATGAGCGATTTAGGCAAATCGATGAGAGATTCGCTAGATTCACTGACTCCATAAGCGGGGCCCTGATCTCAATAAACTCCCTAATGATTGAGTACCTGGGAATCAAGAACGTACTCACGAGAGACGAGGCGGAGTTCCTGAAACGTGAAATAACGAGGTGGGTGGGCACTATTAGGGCTAACCCAATAAGTAAGGAGGAGATCGAGTACATAAAGGCGGTCGCGTCAAAGAGCCTGGATGAAATAACCCTAGAGGAAATCGATAAAGTCGTCGAGATAGCCAAGAGGTGGTGGTACGAGGGAGGAGGCGAGGTCGCATACAGGATCTTCCTATACGCGTACATAGTAAGGACATACATATACTTCGAAAAAATAAGGAAGGAGGGCAGTAAAGGCGGTCAACAGACACGTACATAAGCACGACACACCCATTATTCCACATTTAACCCCAGCCGTTTCCATCATTTCACGACAACCCGCCTCAATGACTGAGCCGACATCGACTATCCCGAACCAACGCTTATTAAAGCCCAGCCTAGTCAATACGAGGAATACTGCATGGCTAGATCCAGCCGGGAGATCCCAAGCGCCAAAGCTCGGAGCCCCCACTCGATGCGCCAGACACAGAGGTCAGGTACGCAATAGGTGACGATGGACTGCATTGACCACTGCTCATTAAGTCCTCAACACGCCTCGCTTAACGTGCTTGGATTAGTTGCTCGGGCATTCTGGCGGTGTCCAGCCCCAGTGTGTGGTTAATGCGTTGATTAATGCCTCATATTGTATCGGGTCTAGTGGTATTGTGTAATTAAGCGAGCCATGCCTTATACGCAGCCTTATGCCCCTGGGCGTTTTCCTAATGCAGACTACGTTACCATTAACAACAACATCCCTTGATACGGAGAAACCACCCCTACCCCTAACAACCAAACCATCCTCGGTGAACTTGACCACAGTTACGAGACCCCTGCATATTACCAAGTAGAGCATTGCGGTGATGTATGAGGAGGAGAGGGTTAGTATAACCATGGATGATACCCGAGGTGGGATTGGGAGTGTGGCGATGATTCCAAAAATAATGACTGGGAGGAAGGCGTAGAAGAAGAATATAGGGTTCAGCGCCATCCATACTACCCTGCCCATGGACCCACCTTACGCAAAAACACCCACCTCCATTTAAAACATTGAGACCGTGCACAAACCCCCTTAAAAATCAATTAATTATTAATCGATGCACGTATCTAGGCCGAAGATTGTTAGTCAAGGATTGGTCAAGTTCTACACGGTCGAGGGTAGGGAGAACTTCGGTCTGAAGACAAACATCGAGGTACACCAAGTCATCGACCCCACATACCAAACACCCAAGTACACCACCTACGTCATCAATGACACCCCCAACCAGCTAATAACACCACCTCCAAATCACATAACCAATAAGCACGACTCTAGAGTAAAGCCAGAGATTACTATCAAGAGAACCCCGGGGCCCTATCAGCATTAAGGCAAACAATGAAACATACGAGCGTCGACCGAACACCTACCGCAACAACACCCAAACCAAAACCACGGCTACCAAGCATCACAACCCACCACCAGAAACCCCAGTTTTTAAGCAATCGAATTACCCAGTAGAGACTCACGGACATTGCGACCACAAGACCACTAGAGACCCTGCGAACCACACATCGACTACTAAGACAATGCCTTCAACACAGACCAAAAGAGGGACAGAGAAGGAACCAATAAACCACGAATCAAAATCTAAAATAAAAGAATTGAAACACGCAATCACAAACACAACACCAAACACACAAAACACCAAAACCCACGAAAAGAAAACTTTAAACAAATCCACAAAACAAACAACCCGCCAGGGTGGTGTAGCCTGGTCAGCATGCGGGCCTGTGGAGCCCGTGAACCCGGGTTCAAATCCCGGCCCTGGCCCCATTAATTTTTGTTTTAATTCCTCGGTTTATGTTTTGGTTTTGTTTTGTTCCCCGTGGGTGTGGGTTTGTGGGGCCGCTTGGGTGAGTATATCTACGGCGTGGTTGCGTTTTGGGTCATTACCAGTATTGTCACTATATTTAAACTGTTCATAAAATCGCTGGTATTCGGCTTCTGACACCTCTTTATTGTAATATTTCACATATGTTTCCGCCCTCAATCTCTTCATTGGATGTGCCAGATATTGCCGTAGCCCTTCATACAACTGAACAGCTTGCCAGGTTCGAAACCGCAACTTGCCGCTACCTCCTGATCTTTTGTCGGTGGCGACATGGCCCGTAATGCCCAATCTCTCATAAACCATGTTCTTAAGGAACTCCAAAAATTCCACATTGGCAGAAGTTACGTTTATCTCGAATCTGTACCCATGCGTCAACTTCTCTATTAATACTGCGCCGTCTGTGTCAATTAAACCGGCGAGGTAGCTTAAAAGCTCGCTTGTGTTAAAACTGCTTATTGTTTCGTAGCCCTTGCCATACCACGGCCACTCACTTTTTCTTAATATAACATAGAACTTTACGTAGATCATGTTAGGCATCCTTCCTCTTCCCCTCCTCCTCATCGAAATATCAATACCCGGCGTTTTTATTGGCCTCATCAGTCTCTCAAAATAC
>Ga0081529_119670_pt1 | contig 40162 bp, 32 predicted proteins | sample EchGeymetagenome_FD_71012 | JGI IMG/M metagenome (GOLD analysis project Ga0081529, IMG submission 71012) | Ferrous microbial mat and aquatic microbial communities from Echinus Geyser, Yellowstone National Park, USA - transect B T=78-80 C v2... ...
CAAAAAATGATTGCTAATATTCTTTCGATGATTGATAGTGGTATTGAGACTGTTGATAGGGCTATTGCTAAGCTTGAGGGGATGAAGAGGACCTTATTAAACGGGCTACTGACAGGGAGGATTAGGGTTAGGGAGGAGAATGGCAAGTTAACGTTTTATAAAGAAACAAAATTTCAAGGGACCGAAATAGGAGAAATACCGAAGGATTGGAAGATTGAAATGTTAGGCCATTTAATTAATTATGTTAAAGGAAAGAAACCTAAAAAGTTATATGACCAGAAGATTAACGAGAATAATTTACCTTATCTTACAGCTGAATACATGAGAGGTTTAGAGGCACCTAAATGGTGCAATCCAGAGGAAGATCCTAATATAATTAAGGTTAATAGTGATGATGTTATAATGATATGGGATGGCTCCTACGCAGGCCATGTATTTACTGGGTTTAACGGAGCTTTAGCATCTACAATGATCAAAATTGTTCCAAGGAATAATAACCTTAATAAAAAGTTTATGTATTATTATCTTACTATAAGCTTTCAGAGACTTAGAGGAACAACCATCGGAACTGGCGTACCGCACATAAATAAAAAGATATTTGAGGAATTGTACATACCTTTACCTCCAAGCGAAGAACAGAAAAGAATCGCTAATATTCTTTCGGTGGTTGATCGTGGTATTGAGATTGTTGATAGGGTTGTTGCTAAGCTTGAGGGGATGAAGAGGGTCTTATTAAACGAGCTACTGACAGGGAGGATTAGGGTTAGGGAGGAGAATGGCAAGTTAACGTTTTATAAAGAAACAGAATTTCAAGACACGGAAATAGGGAAGATACCGAAGGATTGGAAGTTAGTTAAGCTTTCTAATATAGCTGAAGACATTTACTATGGCATTACTGCTAAAGCTGTTGAACACAAAACAGGATTAAAAATGCTAAGAACGACGGATATTAAGGATTATAATGTTGATTGGGGCTCGTTACCATTTTGTGAGATTACTGAAAAAAGAGGTAATATTCAACGATTTTTACTTAAAAAGGGAGATATAATAATTGCTCGCGCTGGAACTACAGGAGTCTGTGTTTTGGTTGAGAAAGATCTTGGAGATGTTATTTTTGGGTCTTATCTAATTAAAGTAAGATTAAACAAGAATGTTTATCCAAAATTTATATACTACTTCTGTCAATCTCGCTTTTATTGGAATCAAATAACTTCAGGCCAAGCAGGTAGCACAATCAAGAATATTAATTTACCTCTCCTTAAGTCTCTAAACGTACCTTTACCTTCCTCAGTTAAGGAGCAGACGGCTATTGCTGAAATTCTATCTACTGTTGACAAGGCCATTGAGCTTTATCGTAGAGAAAAGGAGAGGCTTTTGCGTTTGAGGAGGGGTTTGATGGGTGTTCTCTTGACTGGTAGGGTTAGGGTGGTGAGTGATGTTAGGGATGTGGGGGTGGTTGTATGAGTGAGGAGGAGGTTGTGAGGAAGTTTTTGGAGAGGCTTGAGGGGCTTGGTTGGAAGAGGCTTAGGGAGTGTCCTCCTGAGGGTGAGGTTGTTACTAGCCCAATACTGGATAGGGTTTTTGAGGAGAGTTTTAGGAAATTGAATGGAAAGGCTTTGGTTAATGAGGGATTGGGAGATAAGGTGGATGATGTGTTAGGTAAGGTTAAGGACATGGTGATTAAGTCCGAACCCTACGAGTTTCTTGAGTACCTCAGGGATGGGTTATTTGTGCAGGAGGGTAGGAAGACTATTCACGTTACCCTGATTGATTATGAAGATATTAATAAAAATGAATTCATTGCATGCAGAAATGTTACGTTTCCCGGGGAAGTGAAACCCAATAAACCAGATGTTGTTCTTTATATTAACGGTATCCCCATTCTGGTGATTGAGGCTAAGGATCCCTTCAGGCTTGGTGAGAGGGCGATCGATGAGGGTTATAATCAATTGTTGAGGTATGAGAGGGAGTACCCAGACCTCTTTAAGTACGTGCAGATTGGTGTGGTTTACACTAGTGATGAGAGTTCCGTGTATATGCCCATGTCCAGTGTGTATAGGGGTAGGGATAGGTGGTATGGTAGGTGGCGTAACCTTAACGGTGAATATGACATACTTGACCTGCTTAATAGGTCTAGAATCCTCGATGTCCTGAGGTGGTTCATTTTCTATAAGGGGCAGAGGAGGGATGAGAAGGTCATCCCAAGGTATAATCAGTATTGGGCTACTGTTAAGGCTGTTGAGAGGGTGGTGAATTACCTGGAGGGGAGGGATGATAGGAGTAGGGGGCTTATATGGCATTGGCAGGGTAGTGGTAAAACCTACATAATGTTCTACATTGCCTATCAATTCTTCAAGAGGTTTTACAACAAGGACCCCATCGTCTTCTTTATCGTCGATAGGAGGGAGCTTCAGAGGCAGCTTTATGATGAGTTCATTAAGGATATTTATGCGGAGTATTTCCAGGAGTACGTGAAGATTGTGGAGTCCATTGAGGAGTTGAAGGGTATACTGAGGGATATTAGGGAGAGGGAAGTGAGTGGACGCAGCGTTACTAGGGGGATTTACGTCACTCTGGTGCAGAAGTTTAGGCCGGAGGAGTTTAATGATTTACAACCCATTCAGAAGAGGGAGATACTTGTACTACTTGATGAGGCCCATAGAAGCCTCTATGGGGTGCTTGGGGCAACACTCAATAGGCTACTCCCTAAAGCCGTAAAGTTCGCATTCACGGGAACTCCCGTTATGGGTTATGAGAGGAACACCTTCAACCTATTCGCCTATCCCGAGAGGAATGAGTACTACTTGGATAGGTACTTCATAATGGATTCGATAAGGGATGGTTACACGTTGCCGTTGAAGTACCAGGTTGTTCAGGAAATAGAGGGCTTGAGGATTAATGTGTCCCTGGACGAAATTAAGGGATTACTGGATTCCTGGCTTAAGCATGCCAGTGACGTGGGGAGCCTAGATGATTTAGTTGATGAGGTGACTATAACTAAGGAGGAGATTAAGCAGAGGCTTAACAGGATTAAGGTTTTCCTGGAGAATGAGAATAGGCTCAGGCGGATAGCCGAGTATATTGCTGATAGAATTGAGGAGGATACCGAGGGCTTTAGGTTTAAGGCTATCATCGTCACTGCGAGCCGCCTAGCCTGCGTTAGGATGAAGAGGGCCCTTGATGAAGCCCTCGTTGGAAGGTTTGGTGAGGAGGCTAGGAGGTGGAGTGAGGTCTTAATGACGTATACGAATAATGACCCTGAGGAGATACGTAACTATATGAATGAATTACTTGATAGGTGGAGGGGGCCTGAGGGTGTTAGGGATTGGGATGAGGTTAATAGGCGTATTCAGGAGGGTTTCAAGGATAGTGAGTATCCACGCATATTAATCGTGACGGATATGTTAATAACAGGCTTCGACTTCCCAAGGCTTAAGGTGATGTACCTAGATAAGCCACTCTATGAGCATAGACTCCTGCAGGCAATTGCGAGGGTTAATAGACCGTATAGGCATGGTGATGTTGAGAAGCAGTTTGGCCTAATCGTCGACTTCGTTGGGTTAATGGATAATGTTAAGGAGGCCTTGGCTAAGTATGAGTTGATTGATAAGGAAACGTATAGGGATCTTTTCGAAAGGAGCATTACTAGGTTAGACACTGCATATGATGAGTTGGCTAGGGTCATTGAGAATATAAAGCAAAGGCTCCTGGATGGTGTGAGGGTTGGTGTACATGAGGTTAGGTTGAATATTGATGAATTGGTGAAGCGGGTTAAGCAAGGCCGCGATATTTATGGTGAATTGGGGCATGCCGCCTTGGTGCTGGCTCAGGGTTATGCCAATTATGACCCCGGAGTCTTGAAGTTGATGAGTGATATTAGGAGAGCTCAATACTTATACCAAGCACTAGGTGCATTTGAGAAGAAGCCTGATTTTCACATTAACTTGGTGATACTGAATAAGCTCTATAGAGGGGTCATGCATTATGCAAGGGGTGCTAAGTTACCTGAGGGTTTCTGGGGAGACTTGCTTAAGCTCGTTCATGAAGAGACAGCAATACCTAGCATAGAGTTGACTGGTGAATTAACAATAGACCTCAATACCCTGGAGAATGTTTTAAACAGGGTGAGGGGACTTCAGGGTAGTTTGCAAGACCCAGATGCCGTGTATGTGGCTGCTGAGGCATTATTAACCATTAGGGGATTCCTAGGTCCTGAGCCAGCCAACCCTATCTATAAGGTTATTTATGAGAGGTTGAGGAGACTTGAGGAGGAGTGGCGTAACAGCAGGGTACTCAGCAGGGAGATGATTAACGAGCTTATTAAATTAATGAATGAGATTATATCATACAGAAGGGAGAGGGAGGCATTGGGCTTATCGGAGAGACTCATGTATGATATTAGGAGGTACGTGTCAAGCAGGTTCCAGGTAAGCGTTGTGAAGCTTGATAATACCGAGCGTGCTATTCAAGAGGTCATTAGAAAGTATAGTTCGGAAATACGTGCATCATCGTTTTATGAGAGCGATAGAAGGAATTTACGAACAGCCCTATTGAAGGACCTCCTCAAGGCTCTTAAGGGAGTTAACCCAGAGGATGTTAAACGAGTGGCATATAACCTTGCAAGTTACATAGAGGGTGAGGTTCTGCATGAGCTACAGAGACGTCATTGAGAGGGCTCTCTCGGAGTATAGGCTCATGCTTGGGATTAGGGATGATGTTAAGGTTAGGGTAAGGAGGTATAGGACGAAGGCAGCATTAAGCAACATTAAGACGAGGACAATATACATAAACAAGGACCTGTTGGACCTTGGTGAGGACGTCATCAAGTACCTGTTACTTCACGAATTATTGCACATAAAGCTACAGAGTAAGTATCATGATGAGAGGTTTTACGCAATGCTGCACTTCCTCATACCACCCGAGGAGGTAGATACCATTAGGGAGGTGATTATGAAGAGGATGCTGCGGAACTATGTAGTGAAAAGAGTAAACCATTAGCGGGTTGAAGGCTTAGGCTTAACCCTAATGTAGAATTCAGGCTTGCCCCTACCCGTGGTGTTCCTGTAGTAGTTAAACTTGCCACCGCATTTATTGCACTTGTACATTGTCACCACATAAATCTTGAACATCCAGGTCTTAATTGGTGTTAAGTCCTCTGAGCCGCAGTATGGGCATTTAGGCATTAATAGGCAATACTGTTGCCGTTAATTTAGGTGTTTCGGTTATAATGAACCTCACCTCTTCCTTAATCCCTTAGTGTTGATAACCCCCTTACCTCATCCCTGTATTTTGCCAAGGCACCCCTAACCTCCTTAACCCTCCTAGCAGTCCATATTTTAACCCCGTCCATTAACTCACGGAACGAGCCCTACGAGCCTCATCCGCACCTCTGCCGTGGAATTGATGGTTTCACCTCTTAAGGGTTCCCTCGGTTAGCTCCTTTAATGGTTATGGGCTCTCATCAATGCCAGACATGGCTACTGATTCGCAAAAATACTCGACAACTCTCTTCTTAACATAATAAAAGTCATATTATTAACGTAGATACATAGCTTAAGTTATGCTAAGTGTTTATAGTTTCATAAACTCCATGCTTCATTACGAATTTGAACTTTATTAAGGCTAAGTAACACTTTCGTATTAAACATAGATTGGTGAATTAATTAATAAACATCATAATTACTCTTTATTTTAATCCTAGGGCAAAATTTAAAAATATTATTATAATACAACAATTTAAGGGTATCATTGTGCCTAGTTCGGGTATTAAACTAAAGAATTTAGGCTTTGACCATGATTTATTCGTTAATATTTATCATTCACTGGTGAAGCATGAGATTTGCCTTATAAGGTTAGGAGATCTATGTATGAAAACGATTGATAAGCAGGGTTATTATGTATCTGAGCATGGGTTCCCTGTTAGGCATAATGTTGATGCCCAAATGACTATACTTGATGTCCTATATGCAATACTCATTGAAACTGAGGATGAATTGAAGAGATCAGGTTATGTATTTGATAAGGATGATGTTAAGTCATTCATAAGTAATCTTATGGAGAAGAGATTACTAATAGACATGCCATGCGTTGATAAAAAGGCGTTAGAATTTATTGAAGGAGTCTCGGCGGGCAAAGCTGTTGTTGAGTTATCTAATGTTGATAATGTCTACATGTATTATAAGATGTTTAATGAACTCGACTCTAAGTATGGTGATCAGATTAGAGAATTAATTAGAGATACGGAGCTTAAGAATTTATGCTTTAAGACTGCCCATGGCGAATTAATTAAGTTATTAAGGTATGAGGCACCGTTACCCTCCGTTAGAGGTCTCGAGGAATCACCATACAGAGTACTAGAGGCGTATGTTTTACCGTTCCTGGAAGAGCCTTTGCCCGAGTATAATAAAGATTTAAGTAAACTTAAGGAATCGGCGTTGCCGAAGATAGGTAATCGGTACAACAATACCATGGACATTATAATTAATGCGTTAAGGAAGATTAAGATTGAACAGCTTCATGGGTATCAATACGAGATGCTTAATAGAATGATTGGGTTGTTCAATAAGCCGAAGATCGTGGTAATCTCAGCCCCAACGGCCTCGGGTAAGACGGAGATATTCATGACGTACTTAGTATTTAAATTGTTAGTTAATGGTGGGGTAGCCATTATTATATACCCGACCAAGGCATTGGCTAGACAGCAATTAGAACGCTTTATAAACTTCATGTATCACGTAAATAAGCAAATCAATGATAAGATTCATATATATGTACTTGATGGAGATAGTCCAAAAGATCATAAGGAAGTGGTTGGTAAGTCATTTAGAGGCGGTGTAAAAATCATAGATGAAAAGAGGGACGGCAACCTCAAATATAACGATAAGGGGGAGTTAATGATTGTATGGAACGATGGAGAGGGGCAACCTGTTGAGTGGGTTCACGAGTTCAAGAAAATCGATAAGCTGGAGAAACTAGCTATTGTTATAACGAATTATTCAATGCTTTCTAAGCACATCCATGATGGATCACGGTGGGTTAATGACCTTGCTGCATTCCTCAATACTGTGGTTATTGATGAGGCTCACGTATTCATAAGTAATAAGGAAAAGAATGATTTCATGCATTTCCTACTCCTACGATTGCTATTATTAGCATTAATAAAACAGAAAGAACAAGATAAAAAACCTATAAACTACGATGACTTATACACCGATATTAGGGACTTAGTGCAGAAGAGGGGGCTCGATATCATATTGTCGAGCGCAACTATAAGTGATAGAAACGTGCTTCCAGAGAACATCGCAACAACGAAGCTAGGGGGTATTGACTTAGCAAAGGTTGCCAGGAACTCCCAACTTCCACCGATTAACCTGATGATTAAGGATTGGTTAATGAAGATTTACTGTGGAGAAGGTAATTATGGTGAAAGTAATTATGGCAGTTGCAATAATGTAATTTATGAGTCGTACTACGACAGGATAGGTGAGTCGAGACGGAATAAATTATACATAACTGCGATATACTTTCCGGAGCCCATGGGTGCTTCTAGGACGCCATTCAATGAGGCCTTAGCCACAACAATAATATGGACTGAGGCGTTGAGTAAGGGTCTTGGTTACAATTTACATGCAATAGCCTTCGTAGACAGTAAGGAGACGCAACGTGAAATTTTCAGAGAACTCGTCAGAAGGGGTTTGGGGGATGAGTGTTTCCATGCAGATAAGTTATTAGTTAGCCCAGTCATTCATAATCCAAAGGTATGCCCGAAAAATAAGGGCCATACTTACATAAGCAATTTACTGAATCAATTAAACCAAGCTCAGAGTGGTAATGATGCATATCAAATACTTGCTAGGTACTCCCACCTGCAGCTTTACTATGAATGGAATACCGTGGAGAACTACGTAAGGAACCCACAGCAAAACCTTAACCTTGTTAGGGAAGCTACGGACTTCGCATACGACGTGCATAAGGCGGCTTTAAACTACTCAGAGAACCGGATCTGCAAAAAACTAAGTAGCGACAAGGGCTGCATTAAGTATTACGTATTACTCCACAATGCTGATCTTGAGAAAGGCGTAAGACAAGGCATAGAGGATGTACTTAGTAACTACAATGATTGGAACCTGGTAATAGCCACGTCTACACTGGAACTAGGGGTGAACATACCAGGGGTTGCAGCAACTCTGCAATTCGGCGCCCCACCATCTGGTGAGAGTTTTGTCCAGAGGGTTGGGAGGAGCGGTAGGGACAATAGGTCGCTTAGAATAGCATTTGGTTCTGTATTCACGAGGAATGTTGGTAAAGACATAGCATTAATAGATGAAACAGAGGCGATAAAGAATCTCTTCAACCTAACAGCACCGGCTTATAGTTCTGAACCCGATAATGAAACCCTAATAAGGTATATGGCCCTAATATACCTTGATAAGGCGATAAATGCAAACGATAATATAATCAGGGCAATACTAAGGCTTTACCTAAACAACGCAAATGTGAATCAAATTTTAAATTCCGCTATAAAGTTAACTATGAATTACAACGAACTTAAGAAGATGATTAAACAGCATCAGCAAGCAGGAACAATACCATTTATGTCAATCAACAAAAACAAAGATATTGTATCTCCTCTATCTTCTATCGCATATTGGTTAGATAAATATATCATGCAGCAATTAAGTAAATCGAATGTGCAGAATCAATATATTAAAAATATACAAAATATACAAGATAATCTCAAGGCATTAATAGACAGGTTCATTAATTTGAAGGAGCTTTCCTTATCTAGATATCTTCAATATAATGCATTTATTATTTATAAATTGCTTTGTGATATTGAAAGTACTATTGTTAATAACAATGGTTTAAAATCGATGGCATTAATTAATTCTTACATATCAATGATTAGTCAAATTACTGAAAATATTAAATCATTAATTTTAAAGACTATGGTGTCACGTGAAGGGTTGTGTTTAACTTCACGTGATCTTGATGAATTAGCATTATTATTGATGGGCATGCCGATGCCCCATCCTGCGGTATTATCTGAGATTGGTGGATGCATGTTTGATTTCGACAATGTCGAAATTAGAGGTGGTGAAATAAGGCTAAGATGCAATGGTAAGTGTGATAGAAGTATGGGCAGGATCAATGTTCTTAGCAATGTACCGCTTAAGCACTATGGAGAGTGATAAGCCATGAACCTGCACATTTCATTCCCAGCATTCCGCTATGAATGGGTGTATCTTGGTGCATTAAAGATTGAAATAAACAATAATATTGTGAGGCTCTCGATTACGAGCAATAGAACTGCATTATTTAGATATGTGATCGGTAACAACTCGGAGGAGATATACGTGCCTGTGTCGCATCTCGGTACCTATGCTGTGAGAATTAATTACAATGCTATTCGAAATGAACTTATCAAATGGGGCCGCGAAAACAAGGCCTTAGGGGATGGCACTTACCCAATTCTCTTTACTTTCAATAAGGATTATGGCACTTACGGAACGTCAGAAAGTGGAGTTGCCGTACTCAGCGGCATCGCCGTCAGCCCTGAAGGGAGTAATGCGGAGAGTAACTACCTATTGGTCATTCGTTCTCCCTCGTCTCAACGTACGGAAAATGGCTGGGAGAGCATAACGACATGCATGAACAATGGCCGTAGGAATACCTATTACGGGAGAAATAATGGGAACCGTTGTTGGTTATTCTCTTTTATCATAATTAATGAGGACATTAAGAATAGACTTATTGGCGCGGCAGAGAAAGCGCGAGGTACAGATGTGAGTCAGTCTAAAGGGGTTAGATATGAAGTCATAATTGAAACCTCGACAGGTAAAACCACCTCACATGACGTTGATTTATACGTGTCCGCGCTTAGGAACGTTGGGACCTTCTTGAGAGCGTTCCCGTTAATTGATTTTGACAGTTTCACGGACTGCTATTCTAATGGTGTCTTACAATTATGCAGTGGTGATTTAGAATACGTATATGTTGGTTCCCAAATAATCATTAAGTGTGGGGCCTCTAGGAATTGCATGAGTTGGCTTAGGAGACGTAGGGAATGGAAAGCTGAAAGTTACTACTTTGTAAGTCCCGTGATAATTTCATACCCAATGGAAATGCCAGGATCTTCTACGCAGCAGTCGCAGAATGTTACGTTACCCAAGGACTCAATATTAAGGACGGGTGTTGTTAAGTTCTCAATAAGCGATTTTACGTGGGATAAAGCGGTTAAGCTCATTAATTGGCTTTGGGATAGGCATAGAGATGCTGTCTTCAAGCTATTTCTTAATAGAGTTGTAATATCGACGATAGCCTCTCTCATTGGTGCTAATGGGTTTAACTACATTGAGTACTTCGTTAAAACAACACTATATGGCAGGGATATAATGATATATTCACCAAACATTAACAGTATAATAAATATGTATGACTCCATCAATGTAAGTAATAACATCATCGAGGTAATAACTCAACTACTCAAGAAAGTAGGAGTAAGATTAGAGGATAAGCATACTGAGTTGTTACAGAAACACGAAAACGAAGTTAAAAGAGTATTGGCAGTTTTCGCCTTAGCTTATGGGCTTCATGGCATATCGCATTTACTCATGAAATCCCTAACAGCGTTGACAGGTATTACCGATTACACAGAGTTCGTGAGAATCAATGTGGATATATCACCTGCACCTAACCCAAACGAGACATATGAGACCTCTCGAAGAGGTCTCGTAAAAGATTCACTGCAGAAAAACGATGTTGACCAGAGGTATCATGAAAATCTCTTCGAGATAGTCCTTGATGAGAAATTTGACTTAAGCGCTTATGTGGTTAGTAGGGTTCCGTATTCATACGGTGTTTATAAGAATAGGCTTATTGATAGTGGTAACCTAAAGCTTGATGATATTAAGGCTGAGCTTAGGAGGATAATATCTCGTGATGGTAATGACGCATGCGAAGAGAGGTGGTACATAGAGAAAAATGTGCTAAACCCACATAGGAATATCCTACTTAACAATCAAATCCTACTTTCTAATAAAGTTACGCAAGGTACTGTATTAAGCGTTGCAGATGCCTACATCAGAGACTATCTAAATCCAAACGCTAGATTTAGACCACCAAGGTCATTATTCAGGTTTCTCTATGGAAGGTACATTAGGAGGGGTATTTTAGACAAGCTACGCCAGCAGGGAATCCAGGTGCAACAACTCGGTAAGGTAATTGATACTTATATTCAGTACCTATGGCCTTATCACTTGCCGCAGTGTGTTGATGGTTGTTATGGCTGTGTGCTTACTGAGCGTAGTATTAGGTCCATGACCTGTGATTTATCGCCGTTGGTTCAGGAGTTGAAGATCAGTAAATGGTCCGCACTATGCTTATTGAAGTACGCTGGGTTGATTGATGAGGCTTGGGTTGATTGTGATTTATCGTGACTGTTGTGTCGTTCCTTTATTTTAATCAATTTCTTAATTACTCGAAGCCACTTATTAAGCGACTTGGGATACTTATTAATGTGCAGTAGGCAGTTGGTTAGGTATTGGGGTAGGAAGCCCATAGATGTTGTTCGTAACCTGATTCGTGATGATGATTACGTAGTTATTGATCCATTCGGTGGCGGTGGTTCAATAATCCTTGAGGCACTCAGGAGGGGTAAGAGGGCTGTGTATGCTGATATTAATCCATACGCTTGGTTGGTAACTCACGTATACGTAGCCGGTGCCGATCCTGCAGAATTCAGCGATGCTGCAAATGATGTTTTGAAGAGGGCTCGTGATATTGAGGGTTCTATTAGGCGTAGGGCCTTGCCTAATGATTGGTTGTATTACAGCGACGGTACTCCATTCATTAAGAGGAGGAATTTCGATAGGGTTTCCCAATTCTTCCCGAGGGAGAATTTCCGTAAACTATTGGCATTGCTCAGGGCCATTGATGAGGTAAGTGCGTCAATAAACACAAAGATGGCGCTGTACTTAACCTTCGCCGCCTCCCTTTACCCATCATCCCTAATGAATCGTAGGAATGCAGGATCCTGGGGTGTCCCAAGCTACTGGGCCCCACAGAATAGCAATCCCATGAGTGCCTATGACGCTTTTAATAGGTCCGTAAGGAGGATCCGCGATTTCCTGAGGCGGGGCAGGTTTTATACCGTGTGCTATACAGAGTCCTGTGATGCTGATGCCCAGTTGCTTTTGTCGAGTGCCTTGCATATTGAGTACCGCAGCGATTACACGTTAATTACTGACCCGCCATTTACTGATGAGATTCAGTACATGGAGTTGTCGTTCTTCTACTGGGCTTGGCTTAGGGTTAGTGAGTTGCCGAAGATAATGGCTAACCTAATTGGTCGGAGGGTTGTTTTTAGGTTTGCTGATGAGTTGGTGGTTAATAGGAGTAGGGGTGTTGTTTTTAATACGTACATAGGTAATTTTAGGAAATTCCTATTGAGGACTGGGCATGTTAGGAGGAAAATCCTGATTTTCCATGAGGAAAGTACTAGGTTACTAAATGCGATTAGGGAAGCAATAAGGAATGCCTGGGGTCCATTTAGGGAGGAGAGGTTTGTGGTTGATACGCATAGGAGGGTTGGGCCTCGTGGTGGGAACGCGTACGTAATATTCATTGTCGAGTAGGTCTAGCCTTATTTAATGGGCAATCCTCGTTTACGCAATACTCACAATCCCTACTCAGTACATAACCATACCTACCTAGCTCCTTCGCAATATCCTCAACGTCAAGGTTTATATTCAATTTGATATAGACGTACTTATTGGGTAATTCAACCATACGGGACCCTATATTTACTTTTGTTTTTGAATCCATGGTAGTCCCTGACCCCCGTCTATAAACGAGCATTATCTGTGGCCTTTTGCCGTGATTCTTTTCCCACATGTAGCCATAAACAAGTGCCTGGTAAATATCGGCAATTCTACCCCTACCTATTTGTGAAGACTTTACCTCAATTATTAACTCAACAGGCTCCTTAGGCTCCTTTGTTGATTTAACAGGTTCCCTACACACTATATCCGCCCTACCCCTCAACTTAGAGCCACCAAGGTCGACCTCCAAATCAACCTCCTCATTGCACTTAAACTCCCCCTTCTCAAGCTGTTCCCTGACCTCTTTCTTTATGCCATCATGAATTGGATTTAACTCGTTCAATTTAGTCTCAAATTCCTCACTAAACTTCCTATGACTACATCCGCCAGAGGTCTCATCAGCAAACCTCTTAGCACCGATCCCATCACCATCCATAGTTATGTGTTAATACAAACCCGCTTTAATTAATCTTTAATGTGGTTGTATCCTATGGGTATGGTGCCACGTAATTCATTCAATAAGGCTTATGTGCACATAACCGTGAAATAACCACTAAGCAACATAGGAGCACCTAACCAAGCCAGTCTTCTCGGCATTGTAGTAGTGCATCAACGCCCTCGCTGGATCATCGGCATAAATGAGCTTCACAGACAATTCATTACCGCGCCAATACTCAATAACGATCTCGCCACCAACCTCATATAGGCAGTACCTATCGACACTACCAAGCAAATCCCTGGCAATACGCAAACCAGCGCTGACTGCCTCATCAATCGTTAAAGCCCTAATCTCCACGGGGACAAACAGATCATCTCTATACATGAACCAGGGCATTGCTTGTTTACTCCACACATGTTTTATAAGGTTAAGACCCAGAGGATTGAGGTGGTCAATGTTATGGTTATCGTAATTATTACGAACATCATCCTCATGTAATCATCGGCGTGCCTTAAGGTGTCATATATCTTGGTTAATTCAATCAACGTAGTATTTACTGTAGCAATAATCCCTAGATTAATCGTAAATGCCAAAACTGGATAGTACGTAAGCAAATTATTCAAGACTATACTTAGTGCATTGTATAGCGTTGCGAGTACGTACGTGCTTATGAATCCTGCGAAGTAATCAACAACAAACATTAGTATAAACGATACAGCAATGAGAATTAAGGCATCAACATCGTTCCAGTAATCCCAATCATCCATCCACTTCATCGCTTAATTATACGTATACGTCTATTTAAAAACTATTGATTAAAGATGGGCAATAATACTACCTAGAGGAATGATGTTATTGATGCCGACCCACCACCCCTCCTACGCCTCCCACCACGCTCGCGCGGTTTCTCCTCAGCCATGGGTGGGGCGCCGGGCCTGGCCACCCTCTCCGTACCCTTAACCCTCCTCTCCATCATCTCCCATGCCTGGTTCCACAACGCATCAACATCAATCTCGATGCCCAGCAACTCCGTAACCACTGAATCAACCTCTCTAAAAACAGGCCTTAACCTCCTAAACATCTCAAGCTTAGGCCCACCAAAGCCGCGAAGTACATGGCGATTTTACTAAGAAGAGGAAGAAGTGAGGATGTGATTAAGGCTAGGGTTGAGGGGTTGATGCAATCAATGAGGCGGTTAGTAACGAGGGAGCATAAGGAATAACGATTTTTACCAACGGTTTTAAGGATGGGCTCATCATTAATTAATCACTCACCCCTAACGTACCTAGTAATCCACCTCCTAGCCGTTATTATGCCTATGCCTGTTGTGATACACGCCCCCGGCATTGATTATTGATATAAACGTGTCAAGTAAGAGCGAATCTTCCTAAAGGGAGTAGAAGGAGGTAGATGTTGCCGAGAATTTACACGTAGAGGTCGCCCGGTGTTGGATTGATAAGTGAGGATTAGGTGTAGTTGGCGGTTGAACTGCTCACTATTGAGGTAGCGTAGCTAGGCATTGTTGTTTGTGACTAATTAACGGCTATTATTACGTGGCTACCGAGTACTATCGCCAGTGCTGCTATTCCTATTATTATGTTTAGGTGGGTTGGGCTTGCCATGGGAGGAGTGTTGGTGAGGATGTTTAGTAAGGATTTATTGGGAAATCCTTCGTGGTTTAGCTATTAATTCGCATTTGGTGGCGTTTTCAACATTGTGAGTAAGATGGTATGTTTCATAGAGTAAAGTTATTTGCTCGGAATCCGCAATAAAGCTCACGTTCTTCATAATCAATCACGTTATAAACAATTTTCATCATATGAACCATAAGTGGTATTGTGTCTTGGTTTATTATCGCCTATAGGGTATGGCGGAAATCAAAGTCTTAGTTTTCCGACCGCCTTTACCCTTACCTTTACTGCGTTGCCTGGTAAGTATGGCATTGCTATTTCCTCGACTTCGGCTACCTCCACGGTTGCTGGATCTGCGCCAGCCTCAATAGCTCTCTTCTTAGCCTCCTCAGACGCATCCTGGATAGCCTTCTCCCTAGATACTTGCTCGTATGAGTATGCCTTCTCAACAACGGCGCCAACTAGTGCTGTGGCTGCGCCAATTGCGTTTGCGTACTGGGCGTGTTCAGGTCTGATAACCTCCTTGGCACCTCTCAGTACCTTAGGCCACATTGCTGATCCACCACCAACCAGTATTACTGTTTCGGGTTCTGGCCTTAGTTTTATTCTATCTAAGGCGTCTTCGAGCATCTCAACCATCTTTGCGTAGGCCTTCTCGACTAACCAATTCGGTATTTTGGATCGAGCTAGCTCGGGGTTGCATCTTGGGTCGTCAATAAACATGACGCCCTTGGCCAACGCTATGTCTGTGGCTGTAATGACATTACCACCCCACGCTATGCCATCATAGATCAACCTATAACCCACGCTTACGGGACCAACCTTAACATCACTATCCTTAGTCTCAACAATGCTACCTCCAGCAAGTCCTATAGCTACTACATCGGGCGCCCTAATGTTTGTCCTAACACCCCCAATCTCAACCTCAAGGGCCTCCCTGGGATAACCATTAACCAGTGCGCCTATGTTCGTTGTCGTACCACCAGTGTCAGCAACTATGGCGTTGGGTATTCCAGTTAAGACATAGGCGCCCCTGATGCTGTTGGATATTGGTGCTATCACCGTGAATATAGGGAACTTGACTATGTACTCTGCGGATGCCGTAGTTCCATCATTTTGTGCAAAGAACATCTTAGCATGCTCAAGGCCCATGCCCCTTAATGCCTCCCTTAAGGCATTTATTGCATTTATCATAACCTTTATCGTTGCCGCATTAAGTATTGTGGCATTCTCCCTCTCAAGGAGCCCTATTGAACTTATTTCGTGGGATAAAACCACGGGCACGCCTGGCAATAAATCATTAGCCAACTCCCTAACCTTAACCTCATGCTCAGGATTCACAACCGACCAGACAGACGTTACGGCGATTGCATCAACCTTCTTTTCACGAAAAGACTTAAGTGCCTTTTTCACGGCGTCCTCATCGAACGAGGTTATTGGCTCACCTGTATAATCATGTCCACCTCTGATCATCGCTATCCCGGCATTGACCGCTTCCTTAAGGTCAACGGGCCAGTCGAGCGTTGGTTCGATAGCCTCGGTTGCCGGTAACCCAATCCTAATAATGCCAACCCTACCCAAATTTTTGCGTTGAACTATTGCGTTTATTATGTGTGTTGTACCGAACATAACCGCAACAACATCATCCTTACTCACCTTAGATCTCTCAAGGACAAGCCTTAACGCGTTGATTATACCACTGGTTACGTCGGACGTTGTCATAGTCTTCTCAGCATGGATTAAGTTATTGTTCTCATCAAGTATTACCGCATCCGTATGTGTACTACCGACATCAATACCGATCTTATACTTCGTCATGGCTTGCTCACCCCCTTAATCCTTACCTCTATTGGTACATAATCGATATTATACCCAAAGTATCTAGGACCAACGGTTTCAAGACCCTTCGGAGTCCTCCACTTCTCATTACACGGTATGCCGATCACGAGAACCCTAAGCCCGTACCTAAGTCGCTCAGTGGTTATTGGTCTCCCAGATTCACTATCTAGCACGGTTATTAGGTCAGGTACTGAGGCTATTATTTCATTATCCCTAATAGCGACCAGGTTCTCGTTTTGGAATCTTATGATTAGTTTTGAGCCCTTATAATCATCGAGACCATCGATTACAGCTTCGCCGCGCGCAAACCCACCGATATTAAACCTCTGCACATCGACTATCTTGCCTCTGAATAATTCAAAACCGTGAGTAACATCCAGCAATGCATCGATCGGATTCTTACCAGCGGACTTGGTCTCCCTCAGTGCCCTACCAATCTCGATAGCTAGTGATATACTGCCCCTAATCGCGGCCTCCTTATAGGGCTTTCCAAAGGTTGGGTATATCGCTATCCACGCTGAGCCGCCATACCTAACGGTGATGACTCTAGCAATTCTCTCTGCCCAATAATTATCGATAGTATCTAGAATAGCTGCATTACCCCTCTCATCAGATATTGCCATGGGTGTAGCCTTAATACCATGTATGTGAAGCGTTACCATCTGTAATTCTGGAAATGCCCTACCCATACCATCAGCGTCTATCACAGGTAACCCCCTTTCGGCACCAACAACCAGTGGTATTGTCGAGTTTATACCGCCAGCCTCTATTGGCGATATGAAATCAACCTTCCTATTGAAATAGTTCTCAAGCAACTTAAGTGAGAATAGAGCCTCCTTACCGCTCGGAATCTTCTCTACAAGTACCACAGGTGTACCCATGGCCGCAACAGGTACAACGAAAGCATCATTATCGACCTCATCAGCACTAACAATTTCAATTTTCCTGCCTCTCTCAAGTTCCTGAAGAACCATCAACTTACCGATGTATGGATCCCCACCACCACCAGTACCTAGGATTGCGGCACCAACAACGAGATCCTCAACATCGGTCTTTGATAAATAATAACGTACCATATCGAATTAAATTGTAATTTCATAAATCTTATAAATATTACAGTATGTTAACAATATCGGATGAGGTAATATTTAAAAGCTATATACCGTAAATATTTACTCCTGTATGGAAAGGAGAAGGAGAGGTAGGTTTTTCTTTGATGACTACTCGCTCGAAGAGGTACCGTCTGTCGAGAGGTACGGTTTATATAACCTATTTCTCACGTTGAGTGCATCGTTTGGAGCAATAGCTGTCCTCTTCGCTGGCGGCGTTCTCGGTGGAGGACTTAACTTTGTTGACTCTACAATAGCCGTATTAACAGGAGGTACCACTGTACTTGCAATAATAGGTGCGCTTAGTGGCGCAATTGGTGCATACTCGGGCTTATCAACATATGTTGGTTGGAGGTTCCCCTTTGGCAGGGCTGGCGGTAAGATTCTTGGGTTCGCACTCATAACATTAACAACGGGTATTGGTTGGTTTGCTGTCGAGAGCTGGTTCTTTGGTGTCGTCATGAGTGAGATTTACCCGAATAATCCATTCTTCTCCGTATGGGCAGCTGCACTCTGGGGCGGGGCTCTCATGATATTATCCACCTACATAGGCTATAGGGCGCTATCGTTCCTTAGTTACTTCATTCTACCACAGCACGTTTGGCTTGTTGCTGTTGGATTATTACTTGCCATCTCGTTACATGGTGGGTGGGGTGCTGTTCTTACGGCAGTACCTAAGTCCCACATGACGCTTACTGAGGCCATAACGGATACGGTGGGCTTATACATAGCCGGGTCCTTAATAGCGCCGGACATCACCAGGTTCGCTAAAAGGGCAAAGGATGCTGTCATTGCTTGGGTGCTACATATGTACGTGTTTTACCCATTCCTAATACTTGGTGCTGTGGCGATAGTGTTACTAACAGGTAGTGTAATAATTACAGAGGATATGCTAAAGCTCGGTATGGGTGTTGGTGTTCTATTAATAATTGTACTGGGGCAGTGGATAATAAATACGGTTAATCTATATAGCGGTAGTCTAAGCTTTACAAATGCAATACCGATTAGGAGGGACATATCCTCAATAATAGTTGGTATCATAGGTACATTATTAGCTGCCTATTGGGGATATACAGCAGGTGCTTCGTTGGCACCCTTCGAAAGCTTCATATCTCTCCTCGGTTCATTGCTACCTGCTGCTGGCGGGTCTGTGTTTGCGGAGTTCTACATAGTTAGGAGGTACTTCGATGGTATTAAGGATCCATACCAGAGGTTTAAGCTCGAGCCTGGTAAGGAGTATTCTGAGGTAAACCTTGTTGGTATACTATCATTCGCAGCAGGCGCCTTGGCTGGCTTCTTTGTCCCAGGTATTGCCGCAATAAATGCCATATTGGTGGCCTTCTTTGTCCATATAATATTGGCATACGTATTCAAAAAGGCGCACATTAAGTATGAGTTTGGTAAGTACGTGTACAGGGGTGGGGTGGTTAGATGAACTTCTATAGATTAAGTCTATACTTCTTCGCGATACAGTTAGTATTCTCAATAATACTTCTTGGCGTATTACCATTTAATTCAAATATATACGCGATGTACCATACATTGGCCATTTCCCTGTTCATGCTACTAACAGCAGCAATGGGCATATACTTCTCATGGAAGGGGCAGGGTAGTCGCATAGTCGCTGATGCTTGGTTAGTTATATCAATAGTGACAGCATATATAGCAATAAATGTTTCGCCATTTTTCAATAGCCCTATGAAACCCCTTGAAATAGCGTTAACAAGCATTGTGACAGTCATATGGATAGTTGATTTATACCTTGCGTGGAGGATGAAATTACCAATATTGAAGCTTTAAATTGCGTTAAGTTGGCAACGTTCTCGTTAAAATATGCCTTATTTCTCCATGTAGTCTCATTATAATTTCCCATTCCTTTTCATCATAAAACTTAACACTTCCTGCAGTGAATCCTTTAGCGACCTCTATCACAAATCTCGATGTCTCATCAAGAGTATTAATATTTGTGACACCACTTGCTGAGCCGGGTACTACGGTTTCTGTTATCGTAGCCACACCAACCACTGGAGAGTGTGTGTAAAGCCAGGGTTGTACAATACTGTTTATATGATATATTGGTGTTGAGAATGGTAGTAAGTCTTGCATCGTTATTGGCACTATAATCGGTAACCTTCCAGTTACCCACATGTATATGTTTATTAAATCATCACTGACCTTGAGTATCCACCCATCCTTAATAGTGGGGGTTATTGCGAAGCCACTACCCTTAACGACCAGGTTAGCCTTCGTTGCGTCAATACTTAGTATGGCATCCATCTGCGGATCAACTTCCCTCTTTAAAAGCTCGAATATACTCGCTGGACTTGCCATCATTGGTGCTGGTTTATGGGGTGTTACCACAGCATTGGGGCATATGTTTGTAGTTATTATTACATCTCCATCAAGAACATCACCCCTCATACTCATTTCGGCAAGCTTGTAGGCAACGGCTAAGGCTATTATGGCACCATCAGCATCGGATACCAAGCCCTTTATCAACGGCCTTGCACCAACACCACCAAGCCTACCAATAACGCCAAGAGTTGGCGCATCACCACCATTGTACTTACCGCGTTTTCCTGGAACTATAATTTTTACAAAATCTGTGGCTCCCTTCTCACCACTAACACGCTCAATACTCATTGTTAGGTATTTATCGAGACCCTTAGTGATGAAGAATTTCCGAACAGAATCACCATCGACATTTGGGTTATCGAGCAGATCTATTATTTCTATTAGGTACTTAAGCATCGACATATCATTACTTCAAGGTTTTCTTCCTTAAATACATTATGCGGTTAATTCCCTAATTATTTCAGCCATAACTGTTCTAGGTAGTATTACAGGCTTTCCTGAGACCTCCCTAACTATATTTTTCATCTTTATATTATAACCCAGGGAGTCAAGGATTACTAAATCAACATCACTATCACGTAAATACTCAGCAGCCCTTCTAAAGTCATCTTCAGTACTTAGGTATGCCGATACAGGTACAACAATCACGTCATTGATAATTCGCCCCCACCTCTCCTCTTCCATGCGTACCTGCTCCTCATCGTGAACGATTACACCAAGTCTCTTTATGTTACTGAGTGATGATACAACGTTCATGATCAGTCTTGAGGGTTCTATCATGATCTTTCTTGATGAAAGTTCGGGAAAGTCACCTGTACATAATAAACCAATTACATCAACATGGGTTTCAAGGTTGTTTATGCACCTCTGCATCCTACTAACAATCTTATCCCTACTAAGTTTTACCGCAGTGCCATCCCTAAGCCTAGTAACGAGTACATAATCACCAGGTCTAGGCGCTAAGTCCTTAATCTCATCTTTACCTAAACCATCTAATGCGCCGCATTCCATAATTTCAATATTAGCACCAAGTAAAGGCTTAATCTCGCTTGTAATATCAGTCCTGGGCGACTCACCTATCGTTATAAATCCAACAATCTTCTTACTTGATTTCATATGAGTATTAACCATGGAGGTTTTTATTCCTTACGATGTGGTGCCGACCATATCGTAAACCTGCCTTACTACCTCAGTATCCTCATCCTCTGATTACTAAAGTTTACCTTCATGGACTTAACTATAGAGGTGACACATTATTGTTCTATTGTTAATGTGAACCTCCTTTGGTAGTTCTACCCGGCATTTATCCATTGTGTAGGGGCACCTTGGCCAGAATGGGCATCCCTTCGGTATGTTGATGGCGCTTGGTACTTCACCACCTATGATCTTTGGTAACCCTCTCCTCCCAACCTCAGGTATTGCCGAAAGCAGGGCCTGGGTGTATGGGTGTAGTGGTTTATTGAGTATTTCATGTGCTGGGCCATACTCAACAACCCTACCCAGGTACATGACGGCTATGTAGTCGGATACGAACTTCGCTACCCTGGCATCATGTGTTATGAATACGTAGGTGAGTCCCAAATCCCTCTGTAACTTAATTAATAGATTGAGTATTTGTGCCTGTATTGATGCGTCCAACGCTGATGTTGGTTCGTCAAGGACTATTAATTCGGGGTTTGTGATTATTGCCCTCGCAATCGCAACCCTCTGTCTCTGGCCGCCTGACAGTTCTGTGGGTCTGCGATTAAGGAATGAGGAGTCTAGACCAACTAGTTCTAGGGCGTTCCTTACAGCCCCAATTACATCCCTCTTACTGATGCCAAGCTTGGTTAACGGCTCTGCCACGATATCCTTTACCGTCATGTATGGATCAAGCGATGAGGCGGGGTCTTGAAATACGATCTGCAGTTTCCCCCTTAACTTACTCTTTATGTATTCCCTAGATCCTACGTATGAGACCTCCTCGCCATCAATGAGTATCTTGCCTGAATCCGGTTTCTCTAGGCCGACTATTAACCTACCTAGTGTTGTCTTACCGGAACCTGTTTCACCAAGTAGTGTGAGTACTCTCCCCTTATCCAATCTTAATGATACATCATTGACGGCGTATATCAAGGGTACTCTCCTCCTTAGTATGAGGTCCGTAATTGTCCTCCTTCTCGCTTGGAATGTCTTAACTACGTGTTCTATTACTAGGAAGTCCTTATCCATAGAGGTGGCACCTAACAAACCTATTACTAACCCTCCTTAACTCCGGTAGTGAGTTTTTACAATCATCCCTCACGTAGGGGCATCTGGGTGCGAATGGGCATTCATTGAGGTTGGTAGGTACGTAGATGCCCTTAATCTCATTTAGCAATCCCTCATACTTACTCTTACTTGGTATGCTCGCTATTAATCCTTGGGTGTATGGGTGCATTGGCTCCCTAATCACATCCTCCGTGTTTCCAACCTCCATGAGTAGGCCGCCATACATTACGGCCAATCTATCGCCTATTGCGCTTGCCAGTGCTATGTCGTGGGTTATGAATATTATGGACGTCTTAATCTCATCAACGAGTCTCTTTAGTTCTTGGAGGACTTGTATCTGTGTTAATACATCAAGTGCTGTTGTCGGTTCATCTGCAAGTAGGATCCTTGGTTCGAGTATTAACGCCATCGCTATCATGACCCTCTGTATTTGTCCGCCAGAGAGTTGGTGCGGATATTTATAAAGCGTTATTTGCGGATCGGGTATGTTAACCCTCTTTAGGTACTCAACCAATTCCTCATCATCAACATCGCCAATACCGACCTTAACTCCCTTGGACTGCTTAACCTTTGTTACGTAGGCCTCGGCCAATTGATCCCTAATCGTCAATAACGGGTTTAGGCTTGAGAATGGGTCTTGAAATACCATGAATACGCCGGATCCACGTAATTTATTAAATACGTTAGGTGATGATAAGGCATCGTTGTTTAGAATTATGAATTTTCTGGCTTTAACAATGGCGTTTTTCGGTAATAACCCAGCTATTGCGAATGCCAGTGTTGACTTTCCACTACCTGATTCGCCAACAACACCAAGTATTTCACTCTCAGATAGTTCTAGCGATACGCCTCTAACGGCTGGGATGGTACCATCAGGTGTTTTGTAGATTACCTGTAAATCCTCAATACTGAGCGTTACACCCACCTCTCCTCACCCCCAATCACATCCCTTAATCCATCACCAACGAGTGCCGTGGCTACGGCTATTATGAGTATCACAAGGCCCGGCATTATTGAGTACCACCACCATCTCGGGAAATACTCAAGCCCGAGCGCTACCATGGAACCCCACTCGGGGAGTGGGGGTTGTTGGCCAAGGCCTAGGAAGCTGAGCATTGAGTAAAATAGTATCACGTTACCTAGGTCAAGGGTTGCGTAGGGTAGTATCGTGATTAGGGCAGGCCTTATTATGTGCCTCCTAATTATCTCAAGTCTCGAGAGTCCCGAGAGTAGTGCGGCGTCTATGTATTTCATGCTCCTAACCCTGATCGTCTCGGCCCTAAAGAGCCTTGCATAGGATGGCCACCAAACCACTATCATGGCTATCATAGCATATATGTAACCATGCCCAAACGTAGCCTCTATAACCATGGCTAGTATCAACGCTGGGAAGGCTAGGAATAGGTCTGTGAGCCACATATTGAATTCCTCAACTCCGCCGCCGTAAAAGCCAGCTACCATGCCTATAAACCCACCTATTAGTATGCCTCCACCAACCACGACAAGCGATATCAAAGCATCGTATGGGGCTGCATAGAGCACCCTACTGAGTATGTCTCTGCCTAAGTCATCCGTACCCATAATATGCAATATGCTTGGTGGTTGTAGGGATTGTGATAGATGTGGTTGGAAGGGATTGTATGGCAGTAAGGCCCAACCAAGGGCCGGATTATTTAATAACGCACCAACCACCTGTAACACGCCCTCCACCATAGACCATGCATAAAACAGAGCAACAATGACCAGGCCAAACGCAACATCAGGCTTCTTAAGCAACCTAATTACTACATCAGCCCAACCCCTACGCCTCCTAACAGTGACCTCCAGGGTCATTTACCTCACCCCAACTTAATCCTTGGGTCTATCACTGCGTACAGCACATCGGCTATGAAATTCGCAAGAACAACCGCAATACCAATTACCACGCTGCAGCCAATCACTGTTGGATAGTCGTAATTATACAACGCAGTGGTTAATAGCCAACCTAAGCCGTTATAACTGAATATTGTCTCAATAATCACCGAGCCAGAGATCATCCAACTAAAGACAAGGGCAAGTAACGTTATCACAGGTATCATGGAATTCTTAAGTGCGTGCACATAAACAATCCTTCCCTTCTCGACCCCCCTCATCACTGCTGCCCTTACGTAATCTGCCTGGAGTGCCGTAAGCATTGAGGACCTCGTTATCCTAGTTATTACACCAAACGATATCAGAGCTAGGGAGAACGCGGGCAGTATTAGGTGCTTAAGGCTTGACCAGAAGTATGGCCAGTTGCCCTCAATTAATGCGTCTATTGTTGGGAAGCCGGTTATGTACCTTGGGGCTGCTAAGGTTGGGTCTGCCATGAGGTTTGGGGGTAATACTCCCCAATAATACGCTATGAATAATTGAAGCAGTAGGGCTGCAAGAAATGGTGGCATGCACCAACTTATTAGGTATAAAGCCTTGACTGTGTAATCGCCCCATTTATCCTTGTGCTCGGCGGCGAAAGCTCCCGTGAATACTCCTATTAGGCCTGTCAGTACCATGGCGACGAATATTAATTGCAGGGTTCTTGGTAGGTAAATGGCGATTAATTCACTAACGGGTTGCTTAAAATAGGGTGAAAAGCCGAAGTTGAATGTTAATGCGGACACCAGGTAGTAATACAATTGAACATAAATCGGTTGATCAAGGTGGTACTCCCTGATTATGGCTTGAATGACTGATGGGGCTGCATGGGGACCAGCCCATACATATGCTGGGTTAGGTGCTAGTACATGTGATAGTATGAACGTTAGAACTATTATCCCAAGTATTAAGAGGAACGCCCTAACTGCCCTATTTATTACGTAGGTCCAAATAGACATGACCTAACCTCATAAGGTAATAATGATTTTAAATATTTACTCACTTCAGAAGTTTTTATGAGGGGCTGCATGCGGTGGTGTTGTAATACATGAGTGGGAAGTAGTAACCAAGTATTCCTGGGTTCCAAAATACACCCTGCACATAACAACTCTGTACCCAATACTGCCTAATTGCATAAAGCCATATATCGGGTGCTTGTTGGTAGGTGATGTTATAAACCTCAGTAACGTATTGGGTCATTAGGGTTTCGTTCGTAATGAAGGGTAATACATTTGTTAGATCGTTTACCTCGGTATTGTTGAAGCAAGCCACGTTACCAGCTATGCCGCTATACATAGCGTTTGTTTGCACAACAAGATCTTGATAAACTGGATCTAGCCAGCTTGGGTACCAGTACCAAATCAGCATCTGTGGGTAGCTAGGTGCTGTGCATGGTTGCGATATCAGGTTCTCCTCCTGCTGAGTAGTTACTGGGTTTAGTGTTAGCTGCACACCGATTTGTGACAGCATTATTTGTACCTCCTGTGCTATCTTGACTTGGGCCGGGTCGTCTGAGACATACGTTAATGTTAACGATAGTGGTTGTCCATTGGGGTTGATGACGGTGCCGTTGGGTAGGGTTAGCTTAAAGCCGAGGCTCTTGAGTATTTGTATTGCTAGGTTTGGATCGTAATTATATGGCGGTAAATTACCTGGGTTATAGAAGGGCATTCCGGGGCTTATGGGCCCTACGTATAACTCACCGGCGCCCATGGCTACTGTATCCAGTATTTCCGTGTAATTAATCGCATGGACCAATGCCACCCTAACTGCCGTTATGTTTAATGGATACTTTTGAGTATCAAGGGTTATCATTAGGAATAGCCATGTTGGGACGCTCGGCGGTTCTATCACAACCCTGAGGCATGGGTTCTGTTCCAGTGACGGTAGGTAAAGCGGTGGTAGTGCAGGTATGGCCAGCGGGCCCATTAGCTGGGCCTTACCGCTCTCGAGCATATTGATTATTTGATCAGCAGAGGATGTGTACTCAAGTATCACAGTCTTTATCTTTGGCGGTGTGAGCATTATGTTGCTCTCGCTTGGTGGTAGTTTCGCGGCCCAATAATTCGGGTTTGCCTGAAGCACAACCATTTGCCCAGGAACCCACTGAACCACTTGATACGGCCCCGTACCCATGGTGTGGGTATTCATGTACGTATTTTGCTGATTCGGAACGACACCACCATGCTGATCAACGAAAACTGGGTCTACGGCTGATGCTGGGTACTCGGCGAGGATTTGTAGGAAGAACATGTATGGGTTAAGGAGCTTGAACTCCAGTGTGTATGGATCGAGAACTACAATTGCTTGGTTTGGATAACTCATGAGTTTCTGTATTGTTACGTTGTAGACGTTGAAGTTGCTTAGGACGTTGGCTAGGGCGTAGGCGCAGAGTGTGTAATTGCTCGTATAGGCACTATTGCCAGTGGCATAAGCCAATGCATGGCACGCACCCCAGGGAATAGCATAACCTGTTATTGTAGCCTCTGTGCCGTTGTAGAGAATGTTTGTGAAGAAGCTTGCGTCTACCTGGTTCATGAGTATTACCCTGTATATGCTGAACCAGAACGTTGTTGCATTAACAGGGTCACCATTGGCGAAGTAGACGCCATGCCTTATGTTGAATATGTAGACGGTATAGTTAGGTGCGACCTGCCATGAACTCGCTATTATTGGTACGAATGAATTAATACTGGTGTAATTAAACATTATGAGGCCTTGGTACACGTTCGTCATTATCTCGTCCTCACCCGCGTAAAAGCCTACTGCTGGATCTACGGAGTTTGGTGGCTCATTTTCGATCGATATTATCACACTTGTATTGCTCGGTAATGGGCATGAAACGGTGGTAACAAGCTTCGTTACATTAGTTACTGGTTTGGGCGGTGTTGGTTTAATTGTTAATGCATAGTATATGCCGATAACTATAGCAACCACTATGACTATTGCTATTACCGCAATTACAGTCCTACTTACACCACCTCCGTAAGGCATAAATCAATAAATAATTTGGCACTTTTAAGCTTTGTGCTAAGTGTCGTTTTGTTCGTAGTATGTACGTGGTGTTAAAATTATTAAGGATCCTAAATGCCATGATAACGTATGAAGATTATTACCAGTAGGGAGGATGTGGAGAACTTGGTCCTAGGCGCTACCGTACTTGGTACTGGCGGTGGTGGTGATCCGAATGAGGGTTTACAGCTACTATTAAGCATACTTAATGTGGGTAAAGTAATCGAAGTTATGGACGTATCTGAGCTAGGTAGTAATGATTTAGTCGCAGTCCCCTATTACGTGGGTACGGTAGCGCCTAGCGCTAGGTCGAAGAAGCCGAGAAAAATAGGTGACCCACTTAGGGTGGCTGTTGATGAGTATGGTAAGGTCCTCAATAGGGAGATTACGGCGTTTGTTGCCACTGAAATGGGTGGTGGTAATACTGCGGTCGCCATATACATTGCATCGATGTTGGGTAAACCCATCATTGATGGTGACATGATCGGTAGGGCAGCGCCTGAGCTACTCCAGAGCACCGCTAACATAGTCGGTATACCACTTTACCCAGCCATAATTGTTAGTGAGACTGGAAATGTAATTATTATTAAGGAATATAGTGACTTGGAGGATTACGAGGCATTGGCTAGGTACGTGTCAATACTCGCCGGTAAGCACGCTGTCGTAATCGACACGCCAATGGGTAAGGAGCAAGCTGAGGGGGCCGTTGTTCGAGGAACGTTAACTCTGGCGATGAAGATTGGCGAGGCGATACGTGAAGCCAGGAATAAGGGTGAGGATTTAGCTAAGGTGGTGGCTGGAATTCTGGGTGGTTGGGTGATTTTCCGCGGTGTTGTTGATGCGTATGATTGGAGGGATGAGGGTGGGTTCCTGATAGGTAACCTCTTAATAAGGGGTTCCGGTAGATGGGGTGGCTTGGTGTTTAGGTCGTGGATTAAGAATGAGCACATAATGGCGTTTTTAAACGATAAACCAATTGTTATGCCACCCGACCTAATAATCGTTATGGATAGTAACGGCCCAGTAACGAATGATAAGGTCAAGGTTGGCGAGGAGGTTGCCGTGATTGGCGCCCCCGCACCAGGGATTTGGCGTAGTGAGAAGGGATTGGAACTATTTGGTCCTAGACACTTCGGGTTTAATTTTGAATACGTGCCTGTGGAGGAATTAGTCAAGAGACATGGGGTGGTTGAGGGATGATGAGCCTTGAATTATTCAATGCTGCGTATAAACTCGTTAATGATGTACTGAAGGTTAGGGATGGTGAGGAGGTGGTTATAACGACGGATACGGGCAGCGATTTACAGGTGGCGATGGCTGTCGCTCAAGCCTCGATAATTAATGGCGGTAAGCCCCTAATTGTGTTGAGGAATGAGGCGCCTGTTGTTGGTAAGGCGATGGATAGGTTCATACCAGTTAAGACGCTGTCGGCCGTACTCAGTAATGCTGATGTGTGGGTGTCCCTGGATAGGTCGTATTTAATATACTCAACGCCCTATGAAAAGGCTATGGAGGTTAATAGGGTTAGGTACATGGAGTTGTCGGGCTTTAACCAGGACATGATGGTTAGGCTCATTGGTAGGGTTAACATACAGACAATATACGAGTTCCAGAGGAGACTTGCTAGGATAACCAGTAGGGTTAGGAGGATGCGCATAACCACGGAATTAGGCACCGACGTAGAATTCGAGAACGACCCAAATAGGCCCGTGCTCGTTGAGGGTGAGGTTAATGGACCTGGCGAATACATGCTCTTTGGACAGGTTGATTGGGCACCCATTGAGGAGAGTATAAACGGCGTTGTTGTTATAGACGGTATGATTTGGCCACCAATAGGCATACTCAAGAACCCAGTTAGGCTTAGAATCAAGGACGGCAGAATCACTGAAATAAGCGGCGGCCCAGAGGCTAAGGCGCTCGAGAAATGGCTCAATAGCTTCAATGACGAGAAAATGTTCATGACAGCCCACGTAACATACGGATGCCACCCAAATGCAAGACTTAGTGAAAATATAGTGGAGAGCGAGAGAGTCTGGGGCGCCGTTGTTTGGGGTTTCGGCAGCCAATCATCGACGTTTAGGGGTAGGCTAGGCCTCGCAAGCTCCCACGTCGATGCCGTAATGCTCAACTCCACAATCTACGGAGATAGCGAATTAATAGTGAAAAACGGCGAATTCATACACAAAGAACTACAGGACATCATAAACAAACTCCGTTAATTCATAAATAAATAATGTAAATATTACTCTAGATTTAATGGCACTCAAAATATAGAAAATATATAGAAATAAAACTTAAAATTTCTATTATATTATGTAAATTAAGCAATATGAATAATCCTATGGAAGTCAGAGGAAAGGATTATATTGTCTTGGGTGTTTCGGTCTTGGTTTTGATTATTCTATTGCTCCTGTCTCTATATATTACACCTATTGGAATTTTATTTAATGCTGCCAATCCATATGATGGCATTTACGGATATTCGTTAAATGCGGTCGTTCCAAAGTATGAGGTATTGTATATAAAGGGTTTATATGCGCCGGTTATTGTAACTATTGATAAATACGGGGTTTACCATATATATGCCAGTAATTTACATGACCTCTTCTTGGCGTTCGGTTTTATACAGGCAGAGAATAGGCTGTTTCAACTAGACTTAATGAGGAGAGCTGCAATGGGTAACTTATCTGCCATACTTGGTCCATCGTATAAGTCATACGATCTATTTCAGTTAAAGATTGGTAATTTAATAACCGCAGAAAGGGATTGGAACGAGACCCTTGAGCTTGCAGAGGAAGGAAACCCAATGGCTAATTTAACTGTCATGGCGCTTGAGGCATACTCGCAGGGAGTTAACGATTACATAGCTTATGCTGAGGAGCATCATGAATTGCCGTTTGAATTTATACTACTGAATTATCGTCCGCAACCTTGGACGCCTGTGGATTCATTCCTCATTCAACAATATATGGTAGAGGGCTTGGAATTTAGTGATGATGCGTTGATTCTCTCCTTAATGTACTACAAGATGGGCAATTTAACAAATACATTGATTCCACCATTCTCCTTAATATCTCAGGTATACTTTGCAGACTATAATGGTAGCCCAAATGAGACAGTGATTGAGGAGACTGAGAATATCTGGCCAATAAATTCTACGATTGCTCAAATGGCTTATCAATTATATAATGAATGGGACCCACCATTCATTAACCCTCATCCCCAAGGACATAGTAATGCATGGGTTGTGTCAGGTAAGAAAACGGCAACGGGTTACCCCATATTAGTGGGAGGGCCTGTGCTCGACTTTTCCTTACCTTTTATTTGGTTCGAGGCGCAATTAGTGGCGCCAGGATTTAATGTATTTGGCGTGTTCTTACCTGGAGTTCCCGTACCGGTGATAGGCTTTAATCAACATGTCGCCTGGACGTTAACTGATGTTCAAGCAATATCGTGGGGTACGTTCTTCTTCGTTCAAGCAATTAATGGCGATTACTACTACTGGGATGGGCACTGGTACCAAATTAAGCATTATTACATTAATGGTGTCGAGTTAAACTGGACTAACTGGGGACCAATAATGGTAGAGAAGGACCACTTAGCACTGGTTATGTATTGGTTAGGCAATAATTATAGTAATGATCTCGGCGTTCTCCTAACTATAGCGCAGGCAAATAATTGGACGCAGATCTACAATGCACTTCGGTACTGGTACGTACCGTATCAAAACTTCGTGTTTGCTGATGTCAATGGAAACATAGGAGTCGTGTCAGCAGGCTTATACCCAATATTCGCAATGCGCAACGGTTCTCTACCGTATAGTCCAAATGCCATAATGCCCGGCAATGGGGAGGAATACATCGCGTGGTATATACAATACAGCGATATACCTCACGTAATTAATCCACCAAGCGGTGTAATAGTTGCTTCGAATCAAAGGCCCGTGGGGCCCTCATACCCGTATTGGTTTGGGAATACTATGAGCTTCTCCCCAGGAACTAGGGCATGGGTCGTCTATGAATACTTAATAAATCATAATAATATAACAATACAGGACATGATGAAACTGCAGTGGAATGAGACTGATTTAGCCGCGTGTTGGACGCTACCCACAATACTAAAGGCATTGAGGACGGACTTATCAAATCCATACATACGGGCCGCCTATGACTACTTAAAAGACTGGAATTGCGTCATGAGCCCGGACTCGAAGGCTGCAACAATATGGTTCTATATTTATTCAGAGGCCTACTTCAATGTATTCTATGGGTTATTTAATGAAACCGGTTTTTGGCCTGAGTTTGAAAATATAAGACCGGGACCCGCAGGTGGTTCATGGCCTAATACATTTGGACTTGCATCGCTTGATGAGGATTTAATATACATCTTAGATACGGGTAACGGCACACCCATATACAACGGTAGCGTGTACTCGTTAATAATCAACTCAACGATTAGTGCGATGAAGCTTCTCGAAACATACTACCCTAATGGTAACTACGTATGGGGTAACTTCTACGGATTTTACTGGCCCAGCATAACTGGGGCCCGTGCATTAAGCGTGGGACCACTACCTGGGTTAGGTGGGGACTACTTCACGCTCAATGACGCGAGTGGTGGCGGTGGTGGGCCATTACCAACATTACCTGCCACAAGTGGTCAAAGCTGGACCTTCATTGCGAACCTGGCTAACCTCAGTAATTCATACGGTGTGTTTCCAGGGGGTCAAGGTGAGAACCCTGCCGGTCCATTTTATGATAATTACATCCCAATATGGATAAAGGGAGAGTACTTACCGCTGATCTTTACCACCAACATCACTAGTCAAAACATGATTGCAGAAATAATTCTAGAACCCGGTGGGTGATGTACATGAGGGACCTCCTTAGATACTCAATAGTCTTCCTGATCACCTTAGCCCTATCATACGCCCTACTATATACTGGAATATGGGCATTAACTACCATTGCTGGTCTAGTAGCAACTGTTGCATTCAGTAGAGAATACTTGAAAGCCGCGATTTCGTCATTCATTGGTGGGATAACTTCGTCAGGGTTATTTCTATACCTTAATTATGCCGTATTTGGAGGCCCAGTGTTAGAAGTGGCTTATTACGCTGGGGCAGTTGCCGGTATACCAGGATACACCTTTTTATTACTTACATTTCTCCTAACGGGCATCTATTGCGTGATAGGTTCAATAATAGGGGTATTCACAAGGAAAATAATACACAAACATTAATATGACTTACCTAAACATGATTTAAAATAAAACTTATTTATTTTTACTTATTAAAACATTAAAAACTTATGCAGATTGAGTAAAGTCTTCTTAAGTTTAAGAAAGGTTAATATCATGAAAAACGGCGAATTCGTGCATAAGGAGCTACAGGATATCATAAGTAGGCTTAGTTAATTGGTTCATTATGTTGAATCATATTGCTAATGTTTATTTATTAACTGGATATTTTTGTTTTAATGTGTGATATTGTTGTTGCTACACCTAAGGCTACTAAGGATCACGTTATGATTTTTGCTAAGAATAGTGATAGAGATCCTAATGAGGCACAAATTATTGAGTACATACCTAGGTTAAAGCATGAGGAGGGGTATGTGAGGACTACCTATATTGAGTTTCCGCAGGTTAGGGGGACATACGCAATCCTGATTTCAAGGCCTTGGTGGATTTGGGGTGCTGAGATGGGGGTTAATGAATTTGGTCTTGCGATTGGTAATACTGCCGTCTTTACTAGGGAGAGGGTGCCGATGAAGGGTTTGTTGGGTATGGACATTATTAGGCTGGCTCTTGAGAGGATGAGCAATGCTAAGGATATGCTCAATTTCATTATCAGGGTTATTGAGGAATATGGGCAGGGTGGTAATGCTAGTTATGAACATAAAATGCTGTATAGTAATTCCTTCGTAATTGCTGATCCAGAGGAGGCTTGGGTTCTCGAAACAGCTGGTAAGTATTGGGTTGCTAAGAGGGTTGATACCACCTATTCAATATCAAACGCATTAACTATTGAGAATGACTGGGATTTGGCATCAGACGATGTAATTAGGCTCTCGAGAAGGAGGGGCTTCAGTTTTGCTAGGTATTTCTCGGATAAGCTATATACGTACTTCGCCCACGGTAGGGATAGGAGGGAATTCACATACAATGCCCTCAGGTCTAAAGAGGGTTACATAACTCCCGAATACATAATGAGCATACTAAGGAGCCACTTCACAGGGATATATTATCCCTGGAGAGGTTCCATGAAGGATGTGTGTATGCATTATGGAGGTTACCTAAGACCTACACAAACCGCGTCATCACAGGTATCCATACTTAGGCGCAATGGTTTAAGTATTCATTGGTTCACTGGGACCTCATTACCATGCCTAAGCATGTTTAAACCCCTTTATTTATCTGATGAGTTCGGTGAACTACTTAGGCAAGTAATGGGTGAACAACCAACGAATAAGTATAACCCAGGCAATTACTGGTGGTTTGCGGAGTATGTTCATAGGAAACTGGTTCTAAGTTATGGGAGTGAAGTCATGATTAAGTATGTTGAGGAGTTAAGAGGTATTGAGAATAACATCATGAGGGAGATTGAGGATGCTAGAGGCATAAGTGACCTGCTAGATATAAGTAGGCGTGCATTTATGGAGAAGAGACAGTTATTGCAAAGACTATTTGACACAACCATACCGAGAAAAGCACCTATAACATACATACGACTTATAATGAATATAAATAAGCATGCGGAGTTAAGTATGTAAAATATATAAATTCAGTGTTTAAAAATAAGGTATAATAAAAACTTTGTTGTGAGCGGCCGTTACGTTGTTCTAGGTGGTGCTGGCGATATGGGTAGCGCCGTTGTTAGAGATTTATATTTAAGCAATGTTGATGAGGTAATAATAGCGGACATAAATTACGATGCGGCTAATAAATTGGTGCTAGAGTTGAAGGGTCAAGGTAAATCCTCCACTAATGTCTCTGCGGTTAAGGTTGACATTAATGATAGGGAGACTTTAGTAAAAATTATTCGAGATGCTGATATCGTAATAAATACGGTAGGTCCTTTTTACAAATACGAAAAACCAGTAATAGATGCTGTTTTAAGTGTGGGTAAGGATTATGTGGATATAAATGATGATTATGATTCAACGATTGAAATAATGAATATGGCTGATAAGGTTAGAGATAGTAATTCTAGGGTGTTGATAGGTATGGGTTGGACGCCAGGTATTACTAATGTGTGCGCCCGCGCGGGCTATGATTATCTAGATGAGACTAGAGAGGTTAATATAGCGTGGGTGGGTAGTGCGGCTGATGCGAGGGGCTTAGCCGTAATACTGCATGTGCTTCATGCAGTAACTGGTAATGTACCTATGTACATAAATGGTGAGTTAACCTATGTACCTGCTCTACAATCAGAGTTAGCAATAGAGTTTCCAGATCCTATCGGTAAGGTTAGGGTTTTCTATACAGGGCATCCGGAACCCATAACTATACCTAAGTATTTAAGAAATGTGAGGAGTGTGGTTGTACGTGGAGGATTAATACCTGACTGGCAAAATACTTTACTTAGGCAATTGGCGCTCATTGGGCTTACTGAGGAAAGGATTGTGGATGTTCAGGGGGTTAAGATAGCCGCAAGGGAGTTCTTAGCGCACTTCGTTCACCAGACATATGAGCAATTTAGGTCGGGAGGCGTTGAGGCATCGGGTTTTTGGGTCGAGGTTAAGGGTACCAAGGGTGGTAAGGAGACCATAATACGATATAATGGCGCTGATAGAATGTTTAAACTAACAGGTTGGTCAGCAAGCATTGGTGCCCAGTTTCTCGTTAAAAATAGAGGCAATGTAAACCCTGGATTATACGCACCTGAAGGTGTTATTGACCCCGCATGGTTCCTCAATGAATTAAGAGGGAGGGGGATAAGGGTTAGAAGGGAGGTTACGGTGATTGAGGATTGATTATGAAGTCGAAACAATTAATATATGGCACCCAGGATTTTCTTAATGAGCTAAAGGATATTTTAAATTCTGATGTAAGGTTTCGAGAGCTCGGTATGGGCGTATATACGGCCACCGAGCTCATAATCCTTAAGGACTTAGGCATTGGTGTTTGGCAGTACACGGTGGATGGCGAGATTAAGGAATTGAGATTAATACCAAAGAACCAACTAAAAACCCTTGAGGGCAATGCCGAAATTATATACTATATCGAGAATTATGATGTTATGATTAGGATATGCAATGGTGAAGATAGTTTCGTAGGGATGGTTATCGATGGTTCAATAGACGTTAAAGGAGACATGAGAAAGTTGAAGAGAATTCAAGCACCAAGCGAAAGGATGGAAACAATAATGAGAAACCTATGTAAGCAAGCGATCATATTAACCAGGGAACAATACATAAGGTTTCTTGCAGAGCATAATTACATATAGGGTGGTGTTAAATGGCGTGTGATGAGCTTGAGAGAGTGCTTCATGCATTCTCCGAAAGATACAATAGTAATGAGAAGCTACAAAAGATGCTTAGGAAATGGAGTGTTGATTTATTGGTATGGTGTAAGGATACGGGTAATGGCTTTCTCATTAATGTGAATAATGGTAGAGTCGTTTCGATAATGAGGACTGAGGATTCCACCACTGGTAGAGTTAAGGTGGTTGGTGAATCGGCGATACTGATAGAAATGTTTAAGGGATTGAAAAATCCATCTCATCTATACCTAGATGGCATAATTGAGGTTTATGGACCAGAACGCGATCAAATAATACTTGATGCAATAGTAGAGGAGTTGTGAGGTAGGTAATATGTCGTTGAAGAGGGCACTTAAGTTTAGTAGGCTGGTTGCGGTTACCATGGGCACGCCTTTAGCCTCCTCAGTATTCCCTAGTTTAATGCTTCTGGACTTAGCAGCTAGATCCTTAATAAATGAGGTTGTTGCTGTCCTAATGGCGACAGTGCTTGTCATAATAGCAGCACTTGCATACGGCGAATTAGTCAGCACCTACCCAACCGCAGCTGGTAATAGGGTATTCCTCAAAAAGCCTCTTGGTGATGTGATCGCACTTGCCTTATCATTAATGTGGATTTTCATATTACTAGGCGCGGCTGGTGTGGAGGGTTATGTTGTTGGTTACGTACTTCATTACCTAATTAGTCTCTACGTTGGTGGTATTGCCCTAACTATATTATCACCGCTCGTCCTATCATTAATCGTAATGACATTAATACTTGCAATAAATATTCTAGGTGTTGAAATATCAGGTAATTTCCAAATGGGTATTACCTACTTCATAGCTGCGTCACTAATAGTGATATCTATAATTAGTATTTTCATTTTTAGAAACACAGTACCGCAAACGATCACGAATATAGGTAACTTCAACTTGATAGACGCGTTAAGTGCTGCGGCAATTGGTGTATACTTCTTTCTGGGCTTTGGAAGGGTGACGACATTGGGGGAGGAGGCCGTAGATTATAAGAGGGGATTACCTCTCAGTATACCTATTGGTGTTTCTATTTTAGGTATTGTTTTTATCTTCATTACAACAGCGATATTCATGCGTGTACCAATAACATCGTTAATATCGATGTTAATACCTCAGGTCTTGCTTGGTAAATACCTATTAGGTAGTGAGAGGGCTATTTTCATGATCATAGTTAGCGTGTTAATGAGCTTTAGTACGTTTAACGCTGGTGTATTAGGCACCTCGAGACTCATATATGCACTGGGCAGGGAAGGGACACTTCCAAGGTTTTTAGGCAAGATCCATAAAAGATACTTTACGCCATATACATCATTACTTTTCCTATACGCTATAGCGGTGCTTATGGTTTTCATAATAACGTACACCAGAAGCTTTTCAATACCATTATATGTTGCCGCAGGCTTTGACTCATTCATGTATGCTGCAATTGGGTATAGTGCTTTATGGCATGTGAGGCATAAGCTAGGTAGTGCGTCATTCCATGTTAGGGGTGAATCCATAATATACCTGGTAGCCACTATAATATTCACATTACTAGGAATACTTCTGTTAATAACAACACCGCCCGTGGTAACAATAATTATAGTGCTAGGGGTAATATCACTAATAATCTATGCCAAGATTCGTTTAAAGCCCTAACCTTTCTCATTATTTGAATTGTTATCCATGGATATCATAGTGATATAGATAGCAACGCCTATTGTGTCAAGCATTGATGTGAAAGCATTAGGTAGGGATCCAAAACCTGCAACTATAAAGACCATGCCCAGACCAACGACCCACCACTCTTTGCTACTAGGCATGGTATCACCAGTGAGTGTAAACTAGGTTAGTTAAATAGATATGCTTTTAATTAGTGATTGGTTCGTTGTGCTTTTCACTAGGGGCTTAAATTTTCTTTTGAGTATTAATTATTGGGTGATGAACCATGCTAACCGAACCCGTGAGGAACCACACCCAGCTGATAAAATAATGAACCGCTTTTGAATCTCCAACCAACCAAAAGATGGGTGGCATAAGGGCGAGAAGTTTCGATATAAGAAAATGAATTAAGTTATCTGTTCCCTAATTAGACTTAGTGTCTTTAATAAATCGTTAGCTTTAAACATTGTTATTTCTGGCACTATGGTGACGTCGTTATTCAATTTACCTAATTCTGCAATTATTGGTTTATAAACCTCGTTCCACGCATTATGTGGTATTGGTGCATGAGGGTTCCTTAGATTTCTTGAATCTCTATACCAGTGAATATGCGCTTCACCAACCCTATCACCACGTTCTTTTACGTATTTTAGGACCTCATCAATAACATATTCCACGGCTTTAGGTTTTTCGACCTTCTTCACCTTAGCATAACCCGTTATGAGCTGTGGCACATCTATCACTGATGCCACGGGAATTCCAAAGTCCTTTAATTCATCCTCAACGAGCTTCCTCAACTCTTCTAACCTATCTATCGTAGCCGCAGCCTGCTCTTTCCTGGTTATCGTTGAGCTTGAACCCCTACTCTCAACGGTAACCATCAACTTAAACCCATTACTAAGCACATCATTAATCATGCCAGTAATCAATCTCTTGATTCCATGTGCTATGGGTTTAAGATCCATGTTTTTATTGGGACTTCCGAAGCCTGGGTGAACCTCTATTACGAGATTTGAAATTTCTCTGCCGATATTAATACTACGTAATTCCTTAACCACCCTTGTTATTGCCCTTACGTACCTATTTACGTACTCGCTGCACCACCGCAATTGGTATTTGATACCCGGTATGTAGGATAGGCGTCTTTATGCGCGTTTCTCCAAGGAATGACCCTACGCCTAACCTCCTGCGGAACCGCCTCAACCCTAATGAGCTCAGGGTCCATGAAAGTCACCCCATTCATATTTAAAGTCATGCTGGTTAACTAGGCTTAACAACCTGTTTATATGCATATTTGCATGGCCATAAACACGCCCATTCATGGGAGCTTTGGATCCATCGACCCCGGTTCGAATCCGGGCCCGGCTACCACCCCAGCCTTCAATCCCACACAATCAATCCCCCACACCATGCATACTAACATGACTTGCCCCGCATGCCCAGTTGGGTTAACCAATCCAGTAACCTAGGCCTAATTAAAGCCTAATTAAAAACCCGCGGTTGGGTTAGTTGATAAGCATTGAATAATAATACCTAAATGTTGTGGATGATGTTCATAATTGCTTCATAGCCGAGGAAGGGTTTAATAGTATTTATGGGTGTCATAGCCATGCCGGTTTGCCCCTCATGTGAAATTAAGCTACCTACCTGGGAGGGCTTAGCCATGCACATGAACGAGATGGCTAATGTTAAGAGCGATCCATCCCATGTCATGTGGCTAAACAGGAACATATCCACGGATAGATTGGATGTGCATGAGTTGGCTAAGTCACTGGAGGAATTCTTCTTAATCCCTGAGGGTTTAGCCATGTGGATAAGGAGGAGGTTCATCGAAAAGTTTTATGGTAATAACCCTCACCCCTTTATAGTTGCCATGCAAAATCCCACGAGAGGCGTGTTATTAGGCTATGTAATAGAACATCAACACTTCCTTAAGAACTGGGTTAGAATTCTCTCGTCAATAGTATTTAGGTCGGATAGGGATGATGTGATAAAATACGAATTAGAGAACATTGCGGTGGAGTTCCTAGGATATAATGGGAGGCCTTCCCATTACGAATTATTATTGAGGATGGGGGAGGCCTTAGGAATGAAAAGAAAGGAAATACTAGCAACCCCGCCATTACCTGGAACCCAGAGTGCGATAATAGCTTGGAGAAAAATAGCTGAAAATAAGAGTTGGGTTGAGACCATGGCTGCGATGCATAGCTTGGAATTGGTTGCGGATCGTAGCTTAGTTAAATACGGGGCAAAATTACCGTATTTTAATCCTTCAATTCTGAATTCAGATAAATACCCCCAGGAAGTTAAGGATTTCCTAAGGGAGGGGTATGAGGCTGATATCTATCATGCAGGGGAGGCGTTAAACATGGTTGAGAAGTATGCTGAGGAATTCGGAATAAAGGAGGATGTCCAGGTCACAGTCCTTAAATCCTTTGATGCATTCTCAAAATATCTACTATCTAGATTGGAGAGGGCTTTTGAAATAGAACCTAGTTTAGTAAAGGAGGTGTTCGGGCGATGAAGATAATCGTGAATGGGAAAGAGGCTGGAACTAAGGAAAAAGGATGTGCCTTATGTGGAGCCACATGGGGGGATTATTACGAGGAGGTAGATGGGGAAAGGCTATTCTTCTGCTGTAATTACTGCGCATTGGAGTTTGTAAATATGGTGAA
>Ga0081529_116116_pt1 | contig 39213 bp, 34 predicted proteins | sample EchGeymetagenome_FD_71012 | JGI IMG/M metagenome (GOLD analysis project Ga0081529, IMG submission 71012) | Ferrous microbial mat and aquatic microbial communities from Echinus Geyser, Yellowstone National Park, USA - transect B T=78-80 C v2... ...
CCTCCTACGGCCTATCAATGTGCGCCGAGAGGGTGGCTATATTTAAGGCTGTTAGTGAGGGGCATAGGGACATTAAGACCGTGGTCATTGTGTCGAATAGGGATGGGTTCACTTACCCCTGTGGTGCATGCCTACAGGTTATGAGCGAGTTCAACGTTGAGACAGTCGTCGTTACGTCACCCAATGGTGAGGTTAGGGTTCATAGGCTGAGCGAACTACTTCCAATGCCGTTTAAACTTAAGTAACTGAGGTTGGCCTTAAGGTAGCTTATGAACCAGGGTTCACGGTACAGGGGCCCCTTAACCTCAACATGGCCGCAATTAGCCTTAACCTCAGCAGCCGCTCTGTTGAATATTACACCCCTGAATAGGAAGAGTAGGTAGACTTCACTGGGGCACTCATTGGCGATACTACTGATGTTGGGCTCCCCCACGAGGAGGTAAACCTTAAGGCCAGCCTTAACCAGTTCGCTCAATTCCTCCCTGAAGCGGGGGTTCCTTGATCCATGCATGACAATGGCTCCACTTACGTTCTCCCTTAAGGTTTCTATGAAACCAGGCCACTCCAGTAGGGGCTTCACCTTCAAGTTGGCCTTAGCGAGGGCCCTCTCGTAGTCGTCACCGTATTCGATGAATAATGGGAACGTTAAGCCTTTGCCGTGGGTCTCACCGTTGAGCATTAGTGAGTGGCCCACACCCAGGAGTTGGCTGAATTCCCTCACTGAGTTTAGGTATTCTGGGTCCCTTGAGCCGTGTACGAGCATTACAAGTTCCATTGCTTAACCATGGGTGGCCCAGTTATTAACCCTATTGGCCCCGTTACTCTTCCTTCTCCGGCATGTAATAGTAGTATTCGCCAACCTCCCTCTGCACCCTATCCATCACCGAACCCCTCTTATTTATCCTAGGCCTACCGTTGCGTGCATCCCTCCTGAATGTTATGTCCTGCGCCTTGAAGAATGTGTTCATGCCATCCCTAAGACCCGTGGGTGGGTTTGCTATGCCTAGCCTACCGGGCTCGCCCTCAAAGACCATTACCGTGGTGCTGACGTAGTCTAGCATGGTTACGTCGTGCTCAATGAAGAGCACCGTTGACTCCCTCTCCTCAGCCAACCTTGCAATAACCCTGGCGGTCCTAATCCTCTGCTCAATGTCCAGGTAGACCATTGGTTCATCAAGGACGTAGAGCTCCGCATCCTTAAGCAGGGCGGCCGCTATCATAACCCTCTGCAACTCCCCACCGCTCAGCTCGCCCAGCCCCTTATCCATTATTGGGTTTAGCAGTAAGCTGTTGGCTAAGTCCGGCCAGTGGGGCTTCTCCCTATAATCCGGCCCCGCCACCTTGCTTATCAATGCGTTGACCGTGAGGTCAGGGTACTTGACGGCAACGTCCCTAATGTACTGGGGCTTGTAGCTTATCCTAACCTGGCCGTACGGCATGACAACCCCCTCGTCGGGTTGAAGCTCACCGACAAGGAGCCTTGCGAAGGTTGTCTTACCGATGCCGTTAGGCCCCAGGACACCCACAACCTCACCCCTCATTAACTGCCCAGGCTGGGCAATTAGCTTAAAGTCGCCGAGCCCCTTGGTTAACCTATCCCACTCCACCATAACCTTCTCCCTCCTAACCTCCCTAGGTGGTGGGGTTGCCTTGAAGGTTATGGCCTCCCTCCTAATCATCATGTTCTCGTTGGTTAAGTAACCCTTGAGGTACTCGTTAATCCCCTCCTTAGCCCCCCTAATACTTGAAACAACCCCATAGGCCCCTGGCTTACCGTAGAGGATGACCACCAAGTCGGCTAGGTAGTCTAGGACGGCTAGGTCATGGTCAATGACCACTATGTACCTACCCCCCGAGGCCAATTCACTAATAGCCTTAGCCACCCTAAGCCTCTCGGTAATGTCCAGGTGGGTTGTGGGTTCATCGAAGATGTAGACGTCCCCGCTCCTAAGCATGGCGGCCGCTATGGCTAGCCTTTGAAGCTCACCACCACTAAGCACTGAGACATCCCTATCCAGCAGGTGGGTTAGGTTCAACTTACCGGCCACGTCAAGCACCTTACCCTCATCGCCACCAACCTTCATTAAGACATCCCTAACCTTACCCTTAACCACCATTGGTATCAACTCTATGTACTGGGTCTTGTGGATAACCCTCAATTGATTGCTGTAGAGCCTTGTGAAGTAGGTTTGGAGCTCAGTCCCCCTAAACCTCCTAACCACATCATCCTTACCACCGCCACCTGTGCAGAGGTTTGGTATTAGGGAGCCAGCCAGTATGTTGGCTATGGTTGTTTTACCGAGGGCATTCTGCCCAAGCACACCTATTACCTTACCCTGCTTAAGCATGGGCAACCTAAACAACTTAAAGCCACTGGGCCCATACTGGTGAACGCAATCCTCATCAAGCTCAGAGGGTAGGTTGATTATGGTTATCGCCTCGAAGGGGCACTTCCTAACGCATATACCACACGCCGTACACAGGTCCGTTATCACAGGCCTATTCAACTGCTCATCGAAGTAAATAGCCCTCTTACCAGTCCTAACCACGGGGCAAAACCTAATACACTCCTGGCTACACTTCCTAGGTTGGCAAAGATCCTTATCAACAACAGCTATCCTAGTAGGCATTGATACAACACCCGAACCTCCGAATTCTTAGCTTTTTAACACTTTGTACCCAATTAAAATCATGGACATCAGTTTCTCTGACCCTAATCACCCATCATATACCAGCGTGCTCATCACTAAACTAAAGCCGCCTAGGAGCCAAAAAATTAAACCTAACCTAACAACAGGAAGGCAGAATTGAATTTAACCCTAACCTACACCCAGTTAAAGTTAACATACCGTTACCATGCATCTTAACTGTTTAAAATGCATGTTTCGTGCATTCTCTTCATTTTGCATTGGATTTAAAACCATTGGAACATTATTTCAATTTCTTCATTTTCTTTCAATTGGAACAACCATTCAATTCCATCATCAAAACCATCGGAACACGGATGAACCATAGAATGAACCCCAGAACCCTGTTCCAATGGAAAACATTTAAAATAAACCACAAAACTTAAAAACCCAAATAAAACCAGAAAAACCGGAAGATCTCAAAAGAGAATTGAAGGAGAGCGATGCACATAAGGAAAGGTCTAAGCGTGCTTATGATGGAAGATCTCAAAAGAGAATTGAAGGCTTATCCACATTATATAGGATGCACTGAAATACTTGGCTTGTGTTGAAGATCTCAAAAGAGAATTGAAGGCCGTAAGTTTGTTGAGGAGATTGTTAAGTATGGCATAAGCATCGGCGAAGATCTCAAAAGAGAATTGAAGGTTTGAAATCACTTAATGCCTGGTTGGCTACATCAATTGATGTGAAGATCTCAAAAGAGAATTGAAGGCACTTGAAACCTGAGAGACTCAAGCAGCTGGTCGAGTTACTCAAGGAAGATCTCAAAAGAGAATTGAAGGCACGCTTAAGCTAATCGCCGAGGGTAGGCACACAGCCAGTGAAATGAAGATCTCAAAAGAGAATTGAAGGCACCCGAGGCGTTAATCACCCAGCATCTTTGGCTGCTTCAGAAGATCTCAAAAGAGAATTGAAGGTGGGGCTTATGAATTCCCCAGGTGGTTCATGGTCTAACTTTAATTCTGAAGATCTCAAAAGAGAATTGAAGGGTTGGCATCAAGCCACAATTTGGCAAAACTGCTTCTACTTTGCGAGAAGATCTCAAAAGAGAATTGAAGACTCTTAAAAATGGTGGATTTTAGGGATATTGGTTGACTAAAAATCCTTATAAGATATGGAACAGAGGAGCACTTGGTGCTCTGGGTGTGGACTACCTTACTATTGGGCTTTTGGCGGCAGTACTGAGTGTGGTTATTAGTGTATTAGGCATTGTTGTTAGCCTAGTGAGGAGTGTTAATGATTTGAGGGAGAGGCTTGCCAGGGTTGAGGATAGGCTAAGTAGGGTTGAGGATAAGTTGAACTGGCTGATGAAAGACTTAATGGTTAGCCTGATTGAGCGATTGAATAAGAGGGGTATTATTGAGGATGTTGATGCATGGAAAATGGCACTTAGAGGTATCGTCTCCACCGCAACTAACCCGCTCACTGAGGCTGAGAGGAGGATACTTGAACTTGTTGACAAGGGTGAGGATTTAACGCCCGAGGAGGCTGATGAATTGCTTAGGCTTGCTAGGAAGCTTTACGATGAGTACTGGGAGAAGGACCCTGAAAACGCCATGAAGGCACTTTACTACGCAGCCGCCATACGTGGTAAGGTCTACGGGAAGTACGGTAAAAAACTAGTAGACCAGTTACTGTGGACTAAACAAGCCCACCAAGCTTATCAACACAGTCAATACTTCAACATGCTGCCCATGGAGGTGAAGCAGAAAATGCCCCTTGAGCTCATTGATAAGGAGGACTTAACTATTAAGGGGATCAACAAACTACTTAATTAGCTAGAAAACTCTACAACAGGTACATTGATGAGGCATCTGACGCAATAGGGGCACTACTTTAAGCTGCCGCAATGTGTAGAATGACTTAGGAAGTATGTTGAGAAGTTGGTGGGCATAGTGTGAGTTTAATTAACCCAGTTAAGGTATTTAAAATTAGCCCTCCTTCAAACTTATTAACGTGATTATTAACGTGAACCATGCTGCCTTAATACGCTGTGATGATCTCAAGGGGAGAGTTGAAGGTTGACGTCTTAGTCTTGATTAACCTTGCTCATTATTAGTTCCAGGTAGGTTTTGGGTTCTATTGCGTCTTCACCTATGTTCAGCATTCTTTTCGTGAAGTTCACTATCCCCTTGACCAATTCGCCTACTATACCCTGGTCGTTGGTTAGGGTCTCCACCTCTAGGAAGTCCCCTAGCCCGTCAACCTTATCGACGTATATGGTGTAGTTGCCGTAGGTGTACTCATCCCTCTCCTTCCTAATGACCGCAACCTCCCTGAAGCCGAGCGCCTTAAGCATATTGATCACGTTATCCGCCGAGTCAACGTCGACGTTATACTCAACCCTAACCTTACCCTCACCCCCAAGTCTAGGACCCTTGTAGGTTACCGTAACCCTGCCCGACCCATAAACCCTAACCCTAACTGCCTCATCGGTGTCCCTGAAGTCCCTGCATGGGTGATTGAAGTAGTGATCCTCCTCAACGTTACTGCCGATGTGAGTTGCAAACCCCCTAAGCCTATTAACCAGGCCCTTAACGTCCCTTACCCTGAACTTAACCTCAACCTCAAGCATGCGTTAACCATGGGTGCTTATCTTTATAAAACTACGGCTAAATCCTACAAATTAATTGATGGGGCAGTTACATTAGGCCTAGGTTGGTGAGTAGCTCAACGGCGTTGTTCTCACTGGCCAACCTGACGTACGCCTTCTTCTCCCCCTCCATCGTTATCAGTGTCCTGACGCCCACGACCTTAACCTTATACGCCTTCTCGATGTAATCCTTAATCACCTTCTTGCTGGCGCCCCTCGGCACTATGACCGTTAGCGTGTTCTCCCTCTCAGCCAACCTAATAGCCTTCTCCGTTAGTACGAACCTAACTATGACCGGTTGGGTTGACATGTCACTCACCCATGAATAAGCCCTCCCTCCCCAGCCTCTCAATGGCCCCCTGGGTCCACAGGGTTAACCTACCCGGCGCGCCACCTGGGGCTAGGTGGAGCACGCTTAGGTTGTCGACGTAGATTACATCAACGCCGGCCATGTTTCTGACTGCCTTAATCACGGGTGTGTCCTTCCTTGAAACCACCACTAGGGCGCTCTTAGGCTCCTTATACCTCCTACCCCTCATCTTACCCTTCCCAGCCCTAATCCTAACCCTACGTTGAGCCCTGACCACATCACTCCATAACCCGAGGGCCTTGAAGACCGCCTTAGCCTCTGAGGCCTTACCCACGTTCTCGAAGTCGTTCACGACGACCAGTGGTATAGCCTTAACGTCACCTATAACGTGCCCTCTAGCCGCAACCAATTCCCTAATCGCCGTGGCGGCTATGGCAGACCTAATGGCCAGCAACCTCTCCCTCCTATTCACCCTCTCCCAAAGCCTCTTCTCAACCTTAGGCGGGTGGGCCCTCCTACCCTTAACTACGTTTGGGGCTATCCTGGCCCTCGGCCACAGGTTGCCCTTAATCCTAGGCACCCTGGCTATACCCAACCCAGTCCCGAAGCTAACCGCCGACGACCTTAAGCCAGCCTCCGGGTCCGTGCCCTTGGGCTGCAGCCTAGCCGTCAATGCGCTTAACACTGCCCTCCTAATCACATCCGGCCTTATAGGCGTCTTGAATTGGGGCGGTAGCTCAACCTCCCCAATTATCTCCCCGTTGAGGTTGAGTAGCTTAGCCTTAGCAGGGACCTCGTATAGGTTCCTTAACAGTGGGGATAGGTCTATGCTCACCTCAACTCACCCCGCTAATACCCATCGTGCTTACCCACGTTATGTTAGGTGCCTGAACCTGCCTAATATCGTAGCTGAGCGGTGGCCTGATTGGGTACCTTAGGGCTATTAGTCTCTTGACTACACCAGGCACTGAACCTTCAATGAGGATGTAACCGCTCTTGATGATGCCGTAGTGCTTAAACCCACCCTTTGGCGTCACCTCGGCTCCATTATCGCCTATCTTAAGAATTCTCTTATTGTACTCGGTACGCCTTTGGAAGCCCAACTGCCCCATCCTGGGTTGGGTGAACATGACGGCTGGCTTGGGGCCTATTGTACCAGTCCTCCTCGAACCCTTCCTATGCTTATGCCACCTGGGCAGTTCCTTAACGCCGAACCTCTTGATGACGCCCTGGGTGCCCTTACCCTTAGTCACCCCTACCACATCCACCAGTTGACCTGGCTTAAACACATCCGTTGGCTTAACCTCCTTACCTAACAACCCCAGGGCGTACTTAAGAGCCTCATCAATGGCCGGTACCCCGCCTACCGGTATCTCCAGGACTTCAGGCGTCTTCTTACCTATGCCAGCCTTGTAGGGTTGTGTCATGGCTATCACCCTAACGTACTTTATTAAATCAACCATGCTGTTCAACTCCCCAATAGCCTTATCCACGTCAAACTTCTTAGGCAGGGTGGGTATCCTCCTTCTGAGGTACTTCTTAACCTCATCAGGTACGTTGAACCAGGCTTCACCAATACTCCTGAACTCGGCCTTAATGGGGTCAACACCGTACGCCCTCACGCCAATCACGTAGAGTGGAGGTGTCTCTATGACGGTGGCGGCCTTCACAAGCTCCTTACCGAAGAATGGGCTTGTCTTCCTATCATCAACGATTGTGGCGTGCACCATCCCAACCTTGTAACCCACGAAGCCCAGTAGCGTTGGCTTACCTAGGTCTACGGTAGGCCAGTTACGTATCCTAGGCACTATGTCCCTGGCTCTCTTCCTAGGGTAATACGCCATGGATCCCCTCCTAGGTCTATGAATCTTCAACCCCACTACAACACACCTTAGCGGTGGGCTAATGAACGTGGCCTTTTTAAGCTTTATAGATGATGAGGATTAGCCACGGCGCCTATCCCCCACCATTACGGCAATTACGGAAAACACCTTGGCCGCTGGTTATGTGAAAGGGGCCTATTGAGCGGGGTTTAAGGTATGCTGAAGAGGCGCTGTTAATGGGGGAGGGGTGCATTAGGCATGGGTGTTTCATTAGTGTACTGTATTAGCTTAAAGTTTAAGTTAAGTAATAAGGCATATTAATCAACGGGCATTAACCCTCCCAGTGAATGTTGAGGATTTGCCGATACCGGGGGTGCTTAAGGAATTCCTGGTGAGTAAGAGGGGCATTAGGACCCTTTACCCACCCCAGGAGGAGGCTGTTAGAGCTGGTTTACTTAACGGCGAGAACCTGCTAATGGTGTCGGCCACTGCGTCCGGGAAGACCCTACTGGCCGAGGTGGCTGCGGTCAACAACGTACTGACCAACGATAAGAAGACTATCATAACCGTGCCGCTTAAGGCGTTGGCTTTTGAGAAGCTCAACGACTTTAAGGCCTACGGTGAATTGGGCATTAGGGTAGCTGCATCCACTGGGGATTACAATAGTGAGGATAGGTGGTTGAACTCCTACGACGTGGTGATAACCACCTACGAGAAGTTGGATAGCCTACTTAGGCTTAAGCCCAGTTGGATATGGGACGTTGGCCAGTTAATAATAGATGAGGTACATTACGTGAACGATGAGGAGAGGGGGCCGATAATAGAGTCCATAGTGGCCAAGTTAAGGATGCTTAACCTAAAACCCCAATTAATAGGCCTAAGCGCAACAATAGGCAACCCCGAGGAACTGGCCAAGTGGCTCAACGCAAGGCTGGTTAAGTCTGACTGGAGGCCTGTAAACCTGAGGGAGGGTGTTTACTACAGGGGTGTCGTGACCTTCGTTAATGATGGTGAGAGGCGTGTTAGCGGGCAGGGTGACCCATTAATCAACCTAACCATGGACACACTCAACGAGGGTGGGCAGGTGCTGGTCTTCTCATCCTCAAGGCAGGGGGCTGTGAGGATTGCCAGGAAGCTGGCTGAGTACATATGCTCATCACCTGTCAGGTACATTGACCCCGAGGAGGCTGGTAAACTGGCTGAGGATGTTAGGGAGGCCTCGTCATCAAGGATACTGGCTGATGAATTAACCAACCTGATAAAGTGCGGCGTCTCCTTCCACCACGCCGGCCTTGAACTTGAGGTTAGGAGGATAATTGAGGATGGCTTCAGGAGGGGTGTGTTGAAGGCCCTCGCCTCAACAACGACCCTGGCGGCGGGTGTTAACCTACCTGCACGTAGGGTTATTATAAACGAGTATAGGCGTTACGAACCGGGCTTCGGTTTCATTGAGATACCGGTCATGGAGTATAAGCAGATGGCTGGTAGGGCAGGTAGGCCCGGGTTAGACCCATACGGCGAGGCCATAGTGGTTGCCTCAAGTAAGGATGAGGTTGATTACATAATTGACAAGTACATTAAGTCGCCGCCCGAGTACGTTAGGTCAAACTTCATGAACACCACATCGCTGAAGTTCCACATACTCTCAGCCATAGCCAGCCAATACGCTGAAACACTGGATGACCTAGTCAGGTTCGTCTCAGGTACATTCGCTGGCTCACAGGGCATGTTTAGCAGCATTCAGGTTAATTCAATTAAAAGGATGATTAGTAGGATTGTTGATGAACTAGTGGACTACGGCTTCATCGTTAAGAGTGGAGATAAGTTTGAGGCCACTGAGGTTGGCTCGGTGGTTAACAGGGTTTACCTAGACCCAGACACGGCACACATCTTCATACTTGGCCTAGGCAAACTGGGGGCCGGTATAGACCTGGATGCGTATTCACTTATGCTTATAGTTAAATCACCCAAGGTACCTAAGGTTAAGGTCAAGAGGGGCGAGTTGGATGAATTGGCCCAGCGGGCGGCGTCAATGTGGGGCTCAATACCCCTAAAACCCTGTGAAGAGGATGAGCTGCTCAACTACCCCGAGGATTACGAGGACTTCCTGTCAGAATTCAAGACCGCCATGGCCCTCCTGGATTGGATTAACGAAAACAGCGAAGACCAGATAATGAAGCTATACGATGTTCAGCCTGGTGATTTAAGGGTCCTCTCAGACCAGGCTGAGTGGCTAGTGAGTGCACTCCAGGAGTTGGCTAGGACGCTTAAACTGAGTGGTGACGTTGTTAATGGGCTTAGGGCGCTTAAGTACAGGGTTAGGTATGGGGTTAGGGGTGAGTTGCTTGAACTAGTGGTTAACCTTGAGGGGGTTGGTAGGGTTAGGGCAAGGGCCCTATTCAACGCCGGCTACAGGACCATTGAGGACCTTGCCAAGGCTAATTTAAGCGAGTTAACCAGGGTGCATGGTATTGGTGAAAGGGTGGCCAGCTCCATATTGGAGCAGGCTAGGCAATTGGTTAATGAGGGTAAGGTGGTTAAATTCACCGAAGCAGCCATTAGTGGGCAGGGTAAGAGCGCTAGGGGTGGTTTACTCGACCACATACTTTAACACAGCCAGTTGGGTATAATTGAATGATGTTTATTAAGCCCTCGCTGCTTATCAACGTAAAGCTTAAAATCGAACCCAAGCCGGTAATTGGGGATTATTATTGGTATGGAGCCTAAGCTTAAGGAGAAGTCGTGGGATTTGAAGAGGGAACTTGAGCTACTTGAAACCTGGGATAGGGAGCGGGATTCTGGGTTGAGTAAGGGGCAGGGGGTTCGTGAAGGCAAAGTCCTTGTGATAGACACCCCACCACCGTACATGAGTGGTAGGCCCCACATAGGTCAATTCGCCACCTACGCCCAAATGGACATGATAGCCAGGTTCCACAGGATGAGGGGCTACACAGTCATCTTCCCCTGGTACGCCGACAGGAATGGCCTACCCGTTGAGGTGGAGGTTGAGAAGAGGCTTGGCAAGAGGATGCAGGACGTGCCCAGAGAGGAGTTCCTCAGGCTATGTAAGGCTCAACTGGACGAGTACGAGAGGGAGTGGGTTAAGGTGCTTAGGAGGTGGGGCATATCAGCCGAGTACATACCAAACGGGACTGATAGCGTTGAGTACAGGACAATGACCCAGGCGACCTTCATAGAGATGTGGAACAGGGGCCTAATATACGAGGCCGAGAGGCCAACCATATGGTGCCCAAGGTGCATGACGGCGCTAGCCGAGCCTGAGGTTGAGTATAGGGAGGAGGATACGCACCTGAATTACATTAAGTTTAAGGTTAAGGAGACCGGCGAAGACTTGATAATAGCCACCACAAGGCCTGAGCTACTGGCCGCAACGGTAGCCGTGGCGTACAACCCGGAGGACGAGAGGTACGGTAGGTTGAGGGGTATGCATGCAATTGTCCCATTATTCAACCAGGAGGTCCCGATAATACCCCACCAGTCGGTTAAGAAGGAGTTCGGCACTGGCGTTGAGATGATAAGCACCTTCGGCGATACAAGGGACTTAGCCATAGTGAATGAGTTGAGACTCCCCATTAGGATTGTGGTCACCCAGGATGGTAAGTTAAAGGGCGCTGGCAAGTACGATGGGTTAGGTATTAGGGAGGCTAGGGAGAGGATTGTTAAGGATCTTGAGGTGGCAGGTCTACTGGTTAAGAGGGAGCCCCTTAGGCATACCGTGCCCGTGTGCTGGAGGTGTAAGACACCCATTGAGATAATAGTGACCAGGGAGTACTTCGTCAAGCAGCTTGAGTTCAAGGATAAGCTGCTCAAGGTTATTGAGGACATGAAGTTCACCCCACCGGAGTACAAGAAGATGCTCACTGATTGGGTTAATTCACTTGAGTTTGACTGGCCGATAAGCAGGAGGAGGTATTACGGCACTGAGATACCCATCTGGTACTGCGTTGATGATGAAGGCAACGCAAGGCCCATACTACCGAACCCAGGCAGGTACTATAGGCCGTGGGTTGATGAACCACCGAGTGAGGTTAAGGAGAAGTGCAGGGGCGGTAGGCTGATAGGTGAAGATAGGATACTGGACACTTGGTTCGATTCATCAATATCGTGGATGTATGCCTCAGGGTACACTAGGGATAAGTCACTGTTCAACGCCGCCTACCCAGATGGCATAGTTAGGCCCCAGGGCTATGAGATAATAAGGACTTGGCTATACTACTCAGTCCTCAGGGCAATGCACCTATTCGGCAAGCCGCCGTTCAGGTACGTCAGGATCAATGGTATGGGGCTTGATGAGAAGGGTGAGGCAATGCATAAGTCCAAGGGTAACGTAATAGATTCACTAGCACCAGCCGAGAAGTATGGCGCCGATGCGGTTAGGTTCTGGGCCGCCGTGGCCGGTAGGCTTGGCTACGACTTCAGGTACAGTGAGCATGTTGTTAAGACTGGGAAGGACTTCACCACTAAGTTGTGGAACATAGCTAGGTTCATATCGCAATTCCCTGAGGTGAATGATGGGTACGAGTTGACTTACTTAGATAGGCTAATCCTCAATGAGCTTAATAGGGTTGCCAGGGTTTACATTGATGGCTTAAGCGGCTTCGACACTTACGAGCCAACAATGGCCATCTACGAATTCCTCTGGCACATCTTCGCTGACCACTACATAGAGGCCGTTAAGTCCAGGGCCTACAATCGCGATGGGGCGTTCACAGAGGCTGAGCAGAGGGGTGCCTGGTTCACGCTGCATAGGGTCCTTGACTACTCGCTGAGGATGCTTGCCCCAATTATGCCATTCATAACCGATGCAATATGGAGGGGCATACATGGTAGGAGCATACATGGCGAGTTCATTAATGATCCTGAGGGCTACGATGAGGCAATGGGTAAGGCGCTTAGGTTGTTTATGAACCTCAACAGTTCAATATGGGGCTTTAAGAACAAGATGAGGTTAAGCCTAGCCGAGAGGCTCAACGCCGTGGTCTACGCACAACCTGAACTTGAACCGTTGAAGAGGGAGCTTGAGAGCATGCATAAGGTCAGCTTCAGCTTCACTAAACCACCCAGCGAGGCTGTTAACATAGGTGAGGGCATCTACATACTTATGCCTAAGAGTTAGGCATTACAGGTAAGATCCATTTCTACGTGGTGACCCTCAAAGCACACTGGTCTCTCCTTAGCTAACCCTTGACTTAACCCATGAATCATTCACATTACCGACACCTCATGGCGCTTGATTAGGAGACATTGCGGCATAACTCATTTTTGTAAATCCTGCGGGTGCCCACTAACTTAGTCTCGACATTCGTATCTAATGCGTTTAACCACTATGAAATACCTTTGAACGTGCCGAGTTTAATATAGATACGCTGTTTTCCTTATTTTACACACAGGTAATGCTTTTTAAGCTTCCCATTCGTCCGATTAATCATGAGCCTTGGTGAGCGTGAAATTAGGGAGGTTAAGGAGGAGTGGGATTCCCCCATGGGCCGGTTGAGGATTTGGAACGTGAATAGGTTTGAGGAGCTTGGGTTTAAGGTGTCTAGGTTACCGATAAGCATTAGGATACTGCTGGAGAACGTGGTGAGGAACTACGATGGTAAGGTGGTTAAGGTTGAGGATGTGGAGACCCTGCTTAAGTGGGATCCTAAGGCCCAGTACCCCAAGGAAATACCATTCATACCAGCAAGGTTGATCCTACAGGACTTCACAGGGGTTCCACTCGTGGCTGACCTGGCCGCTATGAGGGATGCGGTGGCTGGGTTGGGTAAGGACCCCAAGGTCATTAACCCACTCATACCCGTGGACCTTGTCATAGACCACTCAGTCCAGGTGGACTACTTTGGGGTGTCTGACGCCTTAAGGTTGAACATGGAGCTTGAGTTTGAGAGGAATAGGGAGAGGTACGTGTTCCTGAAGTGGGCTCAATCAGCCTTCAGCAATTTTAAGGTTGTGCCACCTGGTAAAGGGATCATACACCAGGTCAACGTTGAGTACCTGGCCAAGGTGGTCTTCGTCAACACCACCAATGCCTCAGCCTACCCAGACACAGTACTCGGTACGGACAGCCACACCACCATGGTCAGTGGTATTGGGGTTCTTGGGTGGGGTGTGGGTGGTATTGAGGCTGAGGCCGTTATGCTAGGCCAACCGCACTACATAACGATACCCCAGGTGGTTGGGGTTAAGTTGATTGGTGAACCCAGGGAGGGCGTCACGGCAACCGACATTGTGCTCAACATAACAGAATTCCTTAGGAGGAGGAATGTGGTTGGTAAGATCGTTGAGTTCTACGGCCCAGGCATTAAGGCGCTCCCGGCGTGGGATAGGGCAACCATATCCAACATGTCGCCTGAGTACGGTGCAACCACGGGCCTATTCCCAGTTGATGAATTAACCCTAAGCTACCTAAGGCTAACGGGTAGGGATGAAACCCACGTTAAGCTTGTCGAGGAGTACCTTAAACACGTCGGCCTATTCTACACCGACAACTATGAACCAACCTTCAGCGAAAACTATCAATTTGACCTAAGTGAGGTTGAACCAGTCATAGCTGGCCCAAGGAACCCAGATGAGAAGATACCTCTCAAGTCCGCTAAGGCAATGGTCTCCAAGCTTATTGATGAGTACGCCAACGGTAGGGGTGGTAAGAGGAGTAGCCTAATCAGTGTTAATGACGCTGAGGTTAAGTTGAGCGATGGGGCAGTTGTCATAGCCGCCATAACCAGCTGCACAAACACCAGCAACCCAACGGTCCTAATTGGGGCCGGTTTAATGGCTAAGAAGGCTGTTGAGAAGGGGCTTAGAACCAAGCCCTGGGTTAAGACCAGCCTAGCCCCAGGCTCAAGGGTAGTCACGGACTACCTAACGGCAGCCGGCTTAATGCCCTACCTGGAGGCCCTTGGGTTTCACGTGACTGGGTATGGGTGCACGGTGTGCATAGGCAACACAGGCCCATTACCCGAACCCGTGGCTAAGGCGATTAGGGAGAACGACATATACACCGTCGCTGTTTTGAGCGGTAACAGGAATTACGAGGGTAGGATACACCCGCTGGTTAAGGCGGCTTACCTAGCATCCCCAATGCTCGTGGTGGCCTATGCACTGGCCGGTAGGATAGACATAGACTTCGATAATGAGCCACTCGGCTACGACCCAAATGGTAGGCCAGTGTACCTGAGGAATATCTGGCCAAGCATGGATGAGATCAACTCCGTGATTAAAAGCATGGTGACGCCGGAATTGTATAGGAGAAGGTACGCAGACGTATATAAGGGTGATGAATTGTGGGAGGGGCTTAAGGCCCCAAGTGGCTTACTCTACCAGTGGGACCAATCCTCAACCTACATAAGGAAGCCGCCATTCTTCGAGAACATAACCCCGGAACCACCACCGCTGAGGGATATTAAGGGGGCTAGGATACTGCTGCTCCTCGGCGATAAAATAACCACTGACCACATTTCACCGGCAGGCTCAATACCACTTGACAGCCCAGCCGCCAAGTACCTAATGGAGAGGGGTGTTAAGCCCAGTGAGTTCAACACATACGGCTCAAGGAGGGGTAACCACGAGGTCATGGTTAGGGGCGGGTTCAGCAACGTCAAGCTCAGGAACCTCATGGTCAATAAGGACGGAGGCTACACAGTGCATTGGCCGGATGGTAAGGTGGCGACGGTCTACGAAGTTGCGATGCAGTACCAGTCCGAGGGCGTCCCACTGATTGTGTTCGCAGGTAAGCAGTACGGCTCAGGGAGCAGTAGGGATTGGGCGGCTAAGGCAACTCTACTGCTGGGCGTTAAGGCTGTCATAGCGGAGAGCTTTGAGAGGATCCACAGAAGTAACCTAGTGGACATGGGCGTGTTACCAATTCAACTACCCGAGGGAGTAAGCTGGAGGGGCCTTGGGTTAACAGGCAACGAGGTGGTTGATGTATTGGGTATTGAGGAGGGGCTTGAACCAAGGAAGAAGCTGAGGATTAGGATAACCAAGCCCAACGGTGAGGTTAAGGAGGTTGATGCAGTGGCCAGGCTGGATAACGAGGTTGAGGTTGAGTACTACAGGCACGGTGGCATACTACCCTACATGCTTAGGAAAATTGCATTAGGCTACTGAAACAATTAATGATAAGCACAATTCTCCTCGGGTTTGGAGCCAATAGCCTATGTGTTTAAAATAATGCTGAAGACAACTAGACTTTCAAGATGGCCGAGGAACTATGGCTTAAACTGAGTTAAATAACCATGGCTAATAATACTCACAGATGCTTTCATTATATTTCGAGGGACCTTTTTAATTACGTGGTTTTAACATGAACCTTGCATCAACAACATACGAACCCTTACCATTCTCAAGCATTATGACTGGGTTTAGGTCAGCCTCAGATATCTGCGGGTTATCTACGATTAGCCTGGAGAACTTGACCATTATGTCAACCAGTGAGTAAATATCCCTCCTCGGCATACCCCTGTAACCGATTATTAACTGGTACGCCTTGGTTTCCTTAACCATGCTTAAGGCATCATCCTCAGTAATGGGCGCAATCCTCATTGACGTATCCCTGTACAGCTCCGTTAAAACACCCCCCATGCCGAACAGCACCACAGTCCCGAAGATGCTGTCTCTTAAACCACCGACAATGACCTCAAGGCCCCCTTGAACCATGTGTTGAACCAGGTAACCGAAGACCCTGGCGTAGGGTGCCAGGCGCTTTACGTTACTGCTCACCTCCTGGCATGCCCTCTTAACCTCATCATCGCTGCTTATGTTCAATGCTACACCGCCGACATCAGTCTTATGCATTATGTCTGGGGAAATCACCTTAATGGCCACTGGGTAACCCACCTCGTTTGCCGCCTTAATGGCCTCCTCATAATTAGACACAACCCTGTACCCTGGTGTCGGTATGCCGTAGGCCTCAAGTAGCTGGTAGGCCTCGTGGTCAAGTAGCTTAAACCTACCCTCCGACAGGGCCTTAACAACCAGATCGTGGGTCATGTCACTCCACCTCTTCCCTAAGCATCTTCCTAATCCTACTATACTCAACCAGGGCCCACAACGCCCTGGCTCCCCTGTCCGGTGTTGCATAAACCGGTATTCCACTGTTCTCCAGAGCATCATTGAACTTCTCCATTAATGCGCTTCCACCGAAGGATACCACGACCATGGGTTTACCGTACCTCTTGGCATCAATTATGTAGTTGACCAGGTTTGGTGTTAGCCCTGGTATCTGCATTAAAGCGACTATTAGAGCCATGTCAACGTAGCTGGTGGGTAGGATGGAGTCTAGGACTATCTTGTAGTACTCATCGGTGGCGCTCCCAGTGACGTCAACTGGGTTCCTGACTATGGCTAGGGGTGGCAAGTATTTCCTGAGCATTGTCTGCATTGTTTCGGGTAACTCAGGGACCTCAAGGCCAAGCGTGGATAGCGTATCAACTGCCTGAATACCCATACCACCACTATCCGTGAGGACCAGCACCCTCTTACCCCTTGGCAATGGTTGTGTGGCCAGGGCCTTGGCTAAGTCAAACATCTCCCTAACGCTGTTAGCCTCTATTAAGCCTGCTTGCCTAAAGGCACCCCTGTAGATTTCGTAATCCCCAGCTAAGGCTGCTGTGTGACTAGCCACTGCATGCACGGAAGCCTTAGTCCTACCTGCCTTGTAAACAATAACAGGCTTAACCTGAGCAACCTTCCTGGCGGTCTCAAGGAACCTTAAACCCTCCCCAGGGTACTTCAAACCCTCCATGTATATTGTGATAACTTTCACGTTCGGGTTGCCGGCGAAGTACTCCAGCAGCTCAGATTCACTCACATCAATCTTATTACCGTAGTTGACAGCGAGACCTATCCCAAGCTTCCTCCTAGACGCCCAGTCAAGTATAGCCGCAGCCACAGCCCCTGACTGGCTTATCAACGCTATTGGACCCTTGGGTGGCCTCCCCATCCTATCCTCGGGTAGGAAGAAGGTGTCAAGCCCATTCTCCGCGTTGTAAACCCCTATGCAGTTTGGCCCAAGTACCCTAACCTTGGAGTCCTTAATTATGGACCTAACCTCATCCTCAAGTCTCCTACCCTCATCCCCAACCTCACTGAACCCACCGCTAATTATTATCAAAGCCTTAACCCCCTTCTTAACCGCATCCGCAACCACCTGGGGAACCACGGGGGCCGGGACTGCTATGACGGCTAAGTCCACTTCATCATCCACGTCGGTTAGGCCCTTATAGCACTTAACGCCATTTATGGAGTCGTACCTTGGGTTAACCAGGAATACCTTACCCTTAAACTTACCCAGTAGGTTAACCATTATGACGTAGCCTACGTGGCCCTGCTTGGGTGTTGCACCAACCACGGCCACTGATGATGGGTGGAATAATTCATCAATATTATTCCCCCTAAGGCCTGATTCACCACGCAATACCTCGGTAGCCATATAGCACTATATAAGCACCAGCAGTTTAAATATATTCCCGGCAATGCGAAGGGTTTATTATTAAAGGGGGTTAGGGACCCCGTTAATGAACCAAGCCAGCACCAGACCCAGTGGTGTGGATTACTTAGGATTCTATAGGGATGAATTAACCGACTACCACATATACAAAGCCCTAGCTAGTGTTGAGAGAGATGCCAAGAGGAGGAGCGCCCTTGAGGAGATAGCCTCAACCGAGTTGAGGCATGCCGAGTACTGGGCGTCGAAGGCTAAGGGGGCGGGTCAAGCAGTTAAGAATCCCCGTACACCCATATTTAAGGTGATCTTCTACCTGCTGCTTAGGGTGATTTTTGGCCTTGCCGTGGTTGTTAGGCTTAGGGAGAGGGAGGAGGATGAGGCCATAGCTAGGTATGTAAATGCCAGAGACTCCATGAGGGATCCCAGCCTAGACGATATAATTAGGGATGAGGTTATCCATGAGGATTATTTCATAGAGGAGGCCACCCAAATGAGCACCCGTTTTAATAATATAAGGGACTTCATATACGGCATGAGCGATGGATTGGTTGAGGTTATGGCCGCATTAGCCGGGTTAGTGCCAGTGGTGACTAACCCTCTACTCATAGCCGTAGCCGGCCTGATCGTTGGGGTTGCTGGTACAGTGTCCATGACCATCGGCGCCTACATGTCTGTTAAAGCCCAATCAGAGTTAATGGATTACAAGGTTAATAAGGTTAAGACCACCCTAAGGCTACTGCCCATTGAGGCCGTTAGGGATAAGGTACGTGACATACTTAGAAGTAGTGGTGTACCTGAGGATAAAGCCCTGGCGATAGCCAGCGAACTTAGTGAGAATAGGGATGCGGCACTGGACATGGTTATAGCGAAGGAGCTTGGGTACACTGGTTCAACGGAAAATGCTGTTAAGTCAGCCGTAAGCACAGGTGTATCATACATAGTGGGCGCAGCACTGGTAATAGCACCATTCCCCACCGTTGGGTTGGTGGCCGGTAGATTCGTAGCCCTGGCAACCTCAATAGTACTCATGGTTGTAGCCACAACGGCGTCGGGCGTATTCACCGCTGTTTCAAGTAACGCTAGGATAGGCAGTACGGTGGCTAGGAACGTGGGGTTAAGCCTACTGGCATTAACGGTAACATACCTGGTGGGTTCACTGGCGCACTTACTTGGAGCATCCATGGCTTAAACGCAGTATTCACCACTCACCTAAACATGGTGTATTGCTGGTCATAATTCCAGGTCCGGCCAATACCTCCTCATGGCGTCTAGGTCTAGGTCAATACCTAGCCCAGGTTCATCACCAAGCCTTATGAAACCATTCTCAATTATCCTCCTCTTAGGCTTAATTATCTCACCCCAAAATGGAACATCATGACCATGGAACTCGAGTACACCAAACGTGTTTGCAACTGAGGCTACGTGGGCGTGGGCCATGGTACCTATTGGTGATGCGGTGTTGTGGGGTGAGTACTCTATGTCGTACATGGACGCTAACTCAGCTATCCTAACACCCTCACTAACCCCACCAGCCTTAACTATGTCAGGAGCCCAAACCCTAACCCCAACATTCAGCAGATCCTTGAATTGGTTAACCGTGTACATGTTCTCACCGGTTTCAATAGGTACACTGCAGTTTTGGGTAATTAGCCTAAACTCATCAAGGTTGCTTACGGTTATTTGAGATGGTGTTGGATCCTCTATCCACCTCGGCCTGTACTGCTCAATGACCCTACATATCCTTATGGCAGTGTTGACGTTATACCTCCAGTGAAGGTCAAACATTATATCAACGCCATCGCCCACGGCCTCTCTAATGGCCTTAACTATGGACGCCAGGTAGTCAATGTCCTTAAGCGTTAACTCGCCGCTCATTATCAACCTGGGGTCTGTGTACGGTGTTGGAACGTCTAAGTCGAATTTAATAGCCGTGAAACCCTCATTAACCATCCTCCTGGCCCTATCCGCATATGCCTCTGGGCTGTAGTCCTCATTCCACTTCTCCATGGATAACCTTCCATGTATAGGGTTATTGGATGTAACTAGCCTACCTGTTTCAACCTCAGCCCCACTGAGCCATGGTAACTGTTCAGGGAGCAGTAGGGAGTTCATGGCCTCAAGGCCCTTGCCACCATGGGCATCAACGTAAACCCTCACCTCATCTCTATAACCCCCTAATAACCGCCAAATTGGGACGTTAAGGTACTTACCCACCAGGTCGTATAATGCTATGTTTATGGCCGAGGCCAGGTGGTATGTTGTCGTACCAGCATGTAACGTAGCCCACCTAACCTTCTGCTCAATACGCCTAATCTTAAGCGCATCCTCACCTAGGAGCAGCCTCTTAAAACGCTGCCCCATATCCTTAAGCCCAGGGGCTGGGCCGGCTTCACCTGTACCATAAAGGTCACCTGCGTAAACCCTAACGAAGGTCCATTCAAAGTTAGCTTGAACAGTAGCAACCTTAAGGTCGGTTATTTTTAACTCCCGCATACCATAATCCCCCACTACCCCTTTAATGCATTAATTCATTACCCAGGGCATTACCTTATTGCGTATAGGGCTACGTCACCCTCCTTAATCACCCTTAGTAATCCCCGCCTCCTGTAGTACTTCAGTATGGCTTCCGCCGTTATCAAGGCCTGTAGGTAAAGCCCCCTCTTAACACCATATTCACGTATTAACTCACTTGCAAACTCGCAAATAGTCATTGGCCTCTCCTCAAGTATAAGCCTACCTAAATTCAATAGCTTATTTATGGAATTCATGGATGTGTTTATGAATTCCTTAATTTCATCACCCTCGAGGACCCTCTTAGCGGGGGGTAAGTAATTATGCCCAGGTACAAGCATCTTGACGCTAATACTCTTAAGCATATTCAGTGTGTTAAGGTAATCGTCAATCGATGAAACTTGAGGTATGGAGTCGGTTACCTTAGATCCCCTTATCCCTGACCCCTGCACCGCATCCGAAGTGAACATAACCCCATTGGCGATGCAAACCACCGTACCCGATGTGTGGCCGAAGGCCTCTAGGCACTCGACACCATTAATCCTCAACACACCCCTAAACGACTCGTGGATAACAGGTGAACCAATCTTGGCCCTAAAATCCTTTATTAGGGATTCTACCAACTCCTGGTCAAAGCACCTCCTATACCTAAGTGGAAAGAATGAGTCAACGTTCACCAGGTTGCTGTATAGGAAGCCCCTCGCCACATCATGGGCAATCACCTTAACCCCCCTATTGGCTAGGTACGCGCTCCCACCGGCGTGGTCTTCATGGGGGTGCGTCACTATGGCCACCTTAGGCAACCCAATGGCGTTAACTACATCCTCAATTATGCCGGTCGTGGCTGTATCCAGCAATACCCCAGAACCCTTAACATAAACCATGTTAAGCTCCACATCACCGTAGTACGTGCCCACTAGGTTAACCCCACTGGTCAGCTCCTTAACAATAACCTCAACCATTACTGCTAAGCCTAAGTAAGCTATTAAACGTTAACCCTTAACCCTGCCAAGTACTTTGATTACCGCTGAGAAGTCCTCATTACTAAGCCCCATGGCCTCGGCGATCCTATACAGTTGAAGGGACAGCGACGCCAGCGGTATGGGGACCCCCAGCCTACTGGCCTCTTTACTAACTAAATCGAGGTCCTTCCTCATGTGTTTGGTTGCGAATTGGACGCTGAAGTCCCCCTTAATCATCTTAGGTACCTTAAGCTCTGATGTGGGGGACCTGGCGCTGGATAACTTAACCAACACATCCGTTATTACATCACCGCTGAGCCCCATTGCCTCACCTAGGTTAACCACCTCAGCCAGGACGGCTACGTATGAGCCCAATAACGCATTATTCACAAGCTTGGCGTATAGTCCATAGCCGTTTGGCCCAACGTGAACCACAGAGCTGGCGAAGTGGCTAACCACCTCACGGGCCTTCTCGAAGGCCTCATCCTCACCACCCACCAGAACCACGGCTTGGCGTCTCTCCACCAACACTGACGTGCCTATCACCGGTGCATCAACCATTAAACCACCCCTCCCCTTGACAAGCTTAGCCAACTCTATTGATGTTGATGGTGATATGGTTGACATCTCGATGACTAGGGATCCGCCCTTAACCCCATTAAGCACTCCACCGTCGCCGAGCATCACAGCCCTAACTGCATCGTCATCTGAAACTATGGATAAGACGACGTCCACATCCCTAGCCAACTCAGCTGGGTTACCGTAAACCTTAACCTTAAACTCCTCGGCGAAGGCCCTCGCCTTACTAGGTGTCCTATTGTAAACGCCGCGGAGTAGGCCATCCTCCCTTAGTACCTTGGCTATCCTCCAACCCATGGTACCTAGGCCTATCACACCAACTGTTACCATAATCCATAAGGCGTCTAATCGTAATTAAACTTATCGCACCATCGCTGTTAGGATGCATAAAGTATATTTACCAAGCTAAGCGTCACTACCATGGAGCTGGATCCAGCGGTGGCCCGCCTGGCGTATACCTTGTCCATAATGTTCCTGGTGCTGGCCCTCTTCGCATTACCATTCAACCTGCATGTTGAGGCGGCGTTGATAATAGACCTAGTGGTCATAGTCATGCTAGTGGCCTTCCTAATATTCGTGATTATCAGCGTTAGGAGGAGCCGGTGAGCACTGCTTCACTTAAAAAACCTCATTAAGGGTTAAGTGGCTTACCGTATCAACAGGCTAATTAGTTTCACCGAGCCCATAAACCTATGTCGTCGATCACGGATAAGATTGATGATGAATTATCCAGGAGGAGTGGTACTGGGGCGTTGATAGCTGCTATTAGGATTCTAAACAGGGGCGCTGTTAGGCATGCATTGTCGGCGTTGATGAAGGAGGTGGAGTTTAATGGTAGGAGGAAACCCCTGCTTGAGTGGGTTATGGCCGCCTACGCTGGTAATGAGCCATGCCCAATCATCGCCCACATGGTTTCACCATTCTTCAAGGCCATGGTTAAACTGTCGATGAGCTACTTCCACGCAGATGAGGAGGAGGTTAAGCAGCTACTTAGCGACCCAGCGGTCAGAAGGGGCATTGTAACCACGCTTAGGGGCATTGCCCTATTCGGCGTAACAACACCACAAAAACTCCCTGCACCATTCTTCATAGTTTGGAACTTCACCAACCTATGCAACCTCAGGTGCATTCACTGTTATCAAAACGCCGGCAAGCCACTGCCCAATGAATTAACACTTGAGGAGAAGCTTAGGGTGGTTAAGGAGCTTGACGAGGCTGGTGTGCCAGCAATAGCCCTATCTGGGGGTGAACCAACAATCCACCCGGACTTCTGGGATGTTTTAAATGAAATGAACAGGAGGGGGTTCTACTCGGCCGTGGCCACAAATGGCCTAATGTTCGCCAACATGGAGTTCGCTGAGAAGGCTAAGAAGGCTGGGTTAAGGTACGTGGAGATAAGCATAGACGCAGCGGACTCTGAGGTTCACGATAAGTTTAGGGGTGTGCCAGGGGCATGGGCTAAGGCTGTCCAGGGCCTTAGGAATGCGGTTAAGCTCGGCTTCAGCGTGGCACTGGCCTTCACAGTCACGAAGACTAATGTTGACCAGGTCGATAAGGTGCTTGACCTAGCCCAGGAGATAGGTGTGAGGAGGGTTGTCTTCTTCAATTTCGTACCTGTGGGTAGGGGCCGTGAAAACCTTGAAATTGACCTAGATCCCGAGGAGAGGGAGAGATTCCTAAGGCACATTTACAGGGAGATGAAGAGGAGGAACATGGAGATTGTGAGCACTGCGCCATACTATGGGAGGGTTGTGAACCAGTTAAGCAACAACGAGGACGCTGCACCAACACACTTCGTGGTTGCTAATGACCCAATAACCAGGGAGTTAACGGAGTTCATAGGTGGGTGTGGTGCGGGGAGGATTTACGCCGCCATTGAGCCTGAGGGCACGGTAACACCATGCGTGTTCCTACCTTACCCCGTGGGTAACCTTAGGACTAAGTCCTTCTGGGACATATGGATGGACCCATTCATGGAGAATTTCAGGGATAGGGATAGGTTAAAGGGCTTCTGCGGTAAATGCCCATATAAGTTAATCTGCGGTGGCTGTAGGGCTAGGGCATACGGCTACTTCGGCGATGTACTAGCCCCAGACCCAGGGTGCATATACAACTCCTCGGAGTGGAGGAGGCTTAAGGATGAGGCTGAGGAGTGGGCTAAGATTAAGGTTAAGGTATCGGGCTTAAGGTTTAAGTGACCCCCAATGAAGGTGCTCCTAGCAGTCCCACCAGGCATTGATAAGCTTGAGCTATACAAGGTACTTGGACTTAAGGCACCACCACTTGGCCTTGCCTGGATAGCTGCAGTTCTAGAGAATGCTGGCCATAAGGTCAGGATAATTGACTCACCCACCGAGGGCATTGACTTAGGCTCATTCATTAGTGAGGTTAAGGCCTGGGGGCCTGACGTAGTTGGCTTAACGGCCTTAACACCCACGGTATATAAGGCCTACGACACTGTTAAGGCGATTAAGGAGTATGATAAGGATTTACCGGTCATAATGGGTGGACCGCACGTAACCTTCATGTACGACGAGGCCTTAAGCCACGGCGTCGATGTTGTTGTTAGGGGTGAGGGCGAGTACACCACGCTGGAGCTCGTTAATACCCTTGAGAGGGTTGGCATGGATAGGGATGCGCTTAAGGAGGTTAAGGGCATAGTGTTCACGGACAGGAATGGGGAGGTTGTTAAGACTAGGGATAGGCCGATAATAAGGAACCTGGATGAGTTACCATTCCCAGCACGCCACTTACTACCCATGGATAAGTACACGATATTCGGTAAGCCAATTAGGATAATACACGTCATGGCCAGCCGTGGATGCCCCTATGGGTGCTCCTTCTGCTCAACATCATACTACTGGGGTAGGATGATCAGGTATAGGTCAGCTAAGAATGTCGCTGACGAGATTGAGGATGCCGTGAATAGGTATAAGGCGAGGACAATAGTGTTCACTGACGACGAGTTCACCCTTGGTAAAAGGTTCGTCTACGAGTTCCTTAGGGAACTTGACGAGAGGAGACTTGATGTAAACTTCTCCTGTGGTTCAAGGGTTGATACGATGGATAGGGAGATGATGAAGGCCTTGATGGACCATGGGTGCACGGCGCTCTACTTCGGGGTTGAGTCAGCCAGCCAAGATACTATAAACAGGATCGGCAAGAGGATAACCATAGACCAGGCTATTAGAGTTTTTCAATGGGTTCATGAACTTAAGGCCAATGCCGTAGCCTCCTTCGTGATTGGGTTCCCCTGGGAAACCATCGATGATATGAAGAGGACTGCTAAATTCGCCGCTAAACTGGATCCATCATACGCCCAATTCACAGTAGCAACACCCTACCCAGGCACCCCACTGTACTACCAGGCGGTTAACGAGAACCTCATTGAGGATTGGAATTGGGAGCACTACACAACGCTTAGGGCCGTGATGAGGGGTTACAGGTTCACTAGACAGCAGGCCGATAAGATGCTTCAATACGCCTATAGGGTATTCTACATGAGACTCAGCTTCATAGCCAGGGAGCTGCTTAGCGGAAGGTTATCAACCATAATAACGGCCATTAAGAACTCGGTGGTGCCGTGGTTCATGGATAGGTTAATGAGGAGAGAGGAGGATTAAGATATTTTTTAATTTAAAAATTTAAATAACCTCACACCTGAGTATTGTTAGGTTTCGTGTTCCCTCATTAGATACAGTATCCTCTTGGCTGGGAGTACTGCGTTCTCGAACTGCTGCCTGGTTACCCTTAACCCAAGCATGTTGATTAAGCCTAGTATCACATCAACATCACTCGACAATACACCGCTCTCAATGTAGTCATGGGTAAGGTCCAGTATGCTTACCATGGTGTCCTTACCGAATACCTTACTCACCCATATTAAGGCATCAGGTATGTTGAGAAGCGCCATGTTCCTCCCGGTTAACCTAATCATCATGTACATGTATAGTAGGGAGACGTTGTTGATCATTACGCACTTACCCACCTTATCGCAGTCATCCTTACTCACCATGTAACCATCATAAACGTATATGCTACCCTTACTCCTCGAGAACCTTAGGTAAGCCTTAATGCCACCTAACTCAAGTAGCTTAATGTTCTTACCTAACTTATCCCTAATCCTTAGTAGTCTCCTAAAAAGCCTATACACGGATTCCCTACTACAACCCCTCATGGTTAAGGCTGAGGTTGACAATATAGGTAAGCCCATGCAGTTTAAACCCAGGGAATTGCACATGGATATTCTACGGTAGAGAATATGCAGTACCAAGTGGGCAGTGTCTAAGTACACTATAGGACAGGTTTCATCCGGAATTGATTTATAATCCACAGTAACTAGGTTAAATTAACCTATTTATTAAACATTCTAATTGGGATCCTGCGGGAGGTTAATACTCAGCTGCTGCGCATGAGTAGTGATATCATGAGGCCCATTATTATGGCTAAGGCGTATATTGTGAAAACATACCACGGCACACCCATTAACCCTGGTATGACCGAGACCTCCACGGGTCCAACTATGACTTGGTTTAACCACTCATTACCCGTGTAGTTCAGGTATATGAACCATTGGCCAACCCTATCAGCACCAATCCTTAACATTGACCCATTTACCAACTGCATGCTAAATATCCTCAACTTACCACTCTCATTAACAAACACCAATGCGTTTGAGGTAGTTGGGAATGGGTGCTTAGCCTTAACTATAACTAGTAGTATCACTGAACCACCTAGGGATATGGAACCGTTATTAAGCACCCTGACTATTACAGTCGGGTTAGCCTTAGACACCTTTATCACTCCACTGAATCCGCATGATAAGTAATTACTGTTGCCAGGCCAATTAATGCTTATGATATATAACCCAGGGTACCTTGGTGTGTAGGTTGCTTTAAAGTAGCCGTTGACTACATCAACGGTCATCGATGTATTGTTAATACTCACGGGGAGTGTGTTAACGGGGGCTGTGGTGTTTCCCACAATAAACACCTCATCACCGACTATGAATGTACCATATACCCCCACCCTGATGCTGCACGGCGCCTTAAGTACTATGACCGATGACTTGGCTATTGATGGTAGGTAGTTTTGTGAACCTGGGTAGTAGAGGGTTAAGTTTAGGTAACCGGCTTCCTCGGGTTTAATGTAAATGTGGCCGGAGCCATTAATGACGTTGATGTAGCCGGCCAATGAACTGTTAATGTAGACGTAAACCGAGCCACTTATCCTTGGGCTTAGGTTAACGGCTACCGTTAGTAATTGCCCATACACAATCGTTGAATTCACCAGGTAGCCTATGGTAACGGTAGCCGGCTCAACAATAACCTTAACCTGGCTTGAGGTTAAGAAGGACTGCGATGGCGAGTAGGTGGTGTAGATCATGTAAACCCCTGTTACATTAGGCTTAAAGCTAATCGAGGCCTCACCACTGTTGTTTGTCGTCACGGCCCCCGACCAAATCACTACCCCATTCAACGTGACTTGGTACTGCACAATCTGCCTGGGTAAACTAAGCCCACCGGCGGTTAGGATTATGGTTAAGTTTACGGTTTTACCATACGTTATATTCAGGAACTGGGGCTTAGTGGTTAACTCAGGCTTAAGCACATTAAGCAGTATAATACTGTTGAAGCTATACAAGAAGCCACCATCATCAGTCATGATTAGCGTTACGTTGAGGGGTATTGGACCTGGTTGAAGCGCCAGCATGGAGACGCTAAATGTCCCATTACCGTGGAGGTAAGCGGAGCCCCCAATGATACTGACTGGGAATTGGGGTAATAGAGGTGTTACGTAAATCCTCTCGCTAATTATCGGCGCTGGTACAGTCACGTTAATCAAAACCCTTGATTCAACCCCAATGGGTATGGTTGAGTTAGGCGTACTAACCACGGCGGTTGGTTGATAAGCCCTAACGGTAAACTCCACCGACCCAACTGTGCAATACCCGTAGTTAAAGTAGGCCTTAACATCGTAGGCGCCGCTACTAACTGTAAGGAAGCTACCTGAGGATGACTGGCCATTAACCATTACATTCATGGTTAAGTTGCTCATGTAAACCCCAACAACGTTAACCATATGGCCAGTCACCACGGGTATAATGGACCCATTACCCACGCTTACGTCTAATTCACCGTAGGTGACGTTAACGGTAAACCAGGGCCTTGATGAACTGAGCTGGGTGAGGTAAGATGAGTACACTTGCCCATTGAGTGTTAGTTCCGCTGAGACCGTTCCATTAATGAAGGCTAACTGCTCTTCAACAACCTGTAGGCCATTAATGGTTATCTCGCTCACCGAGGAGTAGGTTCCGATAGTGTTGACTAGGCTTAGCTTAACCGGTTCAGCCGAGTAGACGATAATATTCAGTTTAGGTGATACGTAAGGCATGTTGATAATTGAGTTGTTGACTATTGGGGTTGTTAAGCCACATTGGGTTATGTATGCCCCAATTATCTTGGGCTTATACATTATTAGACGGTAAATCCTGCTGATGGTGAAGTTAAGCACACTTAAGGTTACGTTAATGGAGTAGTTGCCGTATGGTATTGAGTAAACAGGCACATTAATGAGCCTATAGGATGCGGTGGTTAAGTTGAAGGACACAGAGTATGCGTAGACGTTGCCTATCTGAATATTCAGGGTTGCGCTACCGTTGAACAGTATCGTTGAGTTCACTATTGAGGCATTAATCAGAAGCGTGAAGTAGTTTAATGGTGTTGAAATGAGGCCATTGCTTGGGTAATTAACCCAGTTCTCGTAGGATAGGTAAACCAAGCTGACGCCCAGGGTCATGTTTAACCTGGGCTTTGTTGCATTAACTGGCTGAGTCACGTTTATGGGGCTTGTTGAAGTTGAGTTAGTTGCAGTTAATTGACTGGAGCGGGCGGTTAAGGTACCAATCAGTACGAAGGCTGCGAGCGCAAATGCGATAAGGGCCAACTTATCCATATTCACCATTGAAGGTTCATCATGAGTGGATTATTAAATGTTATTCAATTCAACGTCTACTGAGTCTGCTGGGGCTCAGATGCAGCGGCTTGGTTACCCTGGCCTGGCTGGGCAACCCTAGCCTTGAATATGCGTGAGGTAGGTGCTAAACCTACGCCGTCCTCAAGGCCTCTCGGCACCAGGTAGCCTGGTGACCTAATCCTAACGCCGTTTACGGCTATGTGGCCGTGGACTATGAGCTGCCTGGCCTCATGAAGCGACCTAGCTAAACCCCTCTTATATACCAGCGTCTGCAACCTACGCTCAAGAACTGCAGTCACGTCTAGGGCTAGGACTGAGTCCAGTGGTATTGACGTGTCGTTTATCAGCCCCATCTTAAATAACCTATCCTTAAGCTCCGCCTCAGCCTTTTCCCTAACCTCAGGGGGCGCTGAGAGTATTTCCCTAGCCCTATGCTTAATGCGCCTAAGCAGTGCCCTAGCTAACCAAAGCTCCCTCTTATTCCTTAGGCCGTATTCGCCAATTAACCTAAGCTCGCCCATAAGCAGTTCGCTGTTCCACAGCCTCTTCGGCTTACCCTCAATGTACTTCTTCTTAGGTCTCTTAGGATCTCCCATTAAGCCCGATGCCGGGGCATGGTATATAAATATTTCCCAACGTCCTTACATGGGCATGAAGGTTGGGTTTGAATCCGTGGCGGGTTTAATGCTCCTATCCTCAAGGGCTGCCCTAATGTGCTTGGGCAGCGTGAACATGTGGACGTGTGTTAAGCCGTCGTAGTACCTGGTGCCACCTCTAACATGCTTGGCCAACGCATCGTCAACCATTGCTGGGGTTAGTTGAAGCGCATCTGAGGCATCACTGGCCACCACGAATCCCCAGGGTGCATCGTAGGAGTGCATGTAAGACTGGTAAACCCTAGCCCTACTGAACACGGAGCCGATGGTCCTGTATATAACGGCCAACACCCTCAACGCGTACGCCGTATTGGTTGCCTGGGTGGCAAAGACACCGTTGGGGGTTAGCCTACTTTTAACTAACCTGTAGAACTCAACGGTGTAAAGTAGGTATGAGGGCCCCCCTTCAAGTGGGTCTGTGGCGTCCACGAGTATGACATCGAACCTATCCCCACTCTCCTCAAGGAACCTCCTACCGTCGCCAATCAACAGTTTAAACCTGTTGTCGCTGAATGAACCCCCGTGCATTTCAGGCAGGTACTCCCTGGACACGTTAACGACATCCTCATCAATGTCAACCATCACAACCTCCTTAACGGTATCCCACTTAAGAACCTCCCTGGCCGTGGCCCCCTCCCCACCCCCGATTATGAGGACTCTTTGGGGATTCCCATGAAGCACCATCGCTGGATGGACCAGTGATTCGTGGTAAACGTACTCGTCGAATAGTGAACTCTGCACCTTACCGTCTAGGACTAGGGCTTTGCCTAAATCCTTAAACTCAACAACGGCTATCCTCTGGTACTTCGACTCGCCTGAGTATAGGACTCTATTAACGGCCCTTAGGTGCCAGCTGAAGGGTGTCTCAAACTCTATGAAGTACGTGCCCATTCTGCTTATTTGATCTAAAACGTCGCCCATTGCTCCCAGTCGCCGGAGGTTAGTTTAGCCACCCCTTATTAAGCATTAACCTAGGCTTTAGGTTATGGTAGCGGCGGGTGGATTCGAACCACCGACCTCGGGGTTATGAGCCCCGCAGGATACCAGGCTTCCCTACGCCGCTAAGGCTCTCATGAAGAACCTAGTTTATAAGGGTTTCTCCGCATCAACATGCTTATAGGGTTGTTTGAAATTAAACGCATCAGTGTGCTTTAATTAGCCATTGCCACGTTGGCTGAGGCGGACTTAGCCACCTCAATGAGGCCCTTTAATGAGCCGTACATGGTTCCCCCACACACGGCTACAACGTAAGAGCCGCACGGGTACCTGGACCTTATCCTAGCTGACAATTCTGGGCTGAACTTGTTGATAGTTAAGCCGGTTAATGGTATATCCACTGTCTCGCAGTTCACGTGCATTATGAGGACTGCATCGCCGCCGTTCTTAATGCCGACATCCCTCAATTCAACTACGTTAAGCCTATTGGGCGTTTTAATTAGGCCACCCATTACGCAGTAACTGTACCTCCTGTTGAAGACTGGGGTTAAGTCAACCTCCTCTATGTTAGTAACCCCATAGCCGTTGAGCTCCTCATTCAGTCTCCTCAACCCCTCACTGGTCAGCGTTGAGCCTGACCTTGAGGATTCCACTAGACCCATTGCCTTAAGCTCCCTTAACCTATCCTTAACCACCCCCTCCCCTAACCCCAGTAGGTTAACTAGGTAATACCTACCAACCCTACCCCTCAGCCTCAACGTGAGCATTATTATTAGCAAATCCTCACTAATCATAAGTTAATCTTATGCTTCACGGTTTAAAGCATTTTTCTCAATTAACCCTAGCAGTTGGCCGCTGTGTTTTTAACCAGCTTTAAATGAATTAATTACCTCAACCCCGTGGCTCGTCCCTATTCTACTGGCCCCAGCCCTAATCATGGCAATGGCCTGCTGCGCATTCCTAATGCCACCGGCAGCCTTAACGCCAATCCTACCCTCCACAGCCTCGTAAAGTAGCCTAACATCATCCTCACTTGCACCCCCGGGCCCATAGCCTGTGCTTGTCTTAACGAAGTCGGCTTCGGACTCCATAACTAGCTTAGCCGCCTTAACCTTCTCATCCCTGTTTAGGTAACCAGTCTCAATTATTACCTTAACCACCACGCCATATTCATGCGCAACCTTAACTACCGCCCTAATATCCCTCTTAACAAGGTCAAGCATACCTGCCTTGAAGGCGCCTATGTTCATGACCATGTCCACCTCATCAGCCCCGTCCAGTATGGCCAACTCCGCCTCCTCAGCCTTAACGGTGCTTTTACTTGCCCCGAAGGGGAAGCCCACGACAACACCAACCTTAGCCCTATTGCCCAATATTTGCCTGGCCAGGTTAACGTAGAATGGGTTAACCACAACACTGTAAAACCCGTAGTCAATAACCTCCCTGCAGTACCTCTCCACATCCATTGGGGTTGCGGCTGGGTTAAGTATCGTGTGGTCTATTAACCTAGCTAACTCCTCCCTACTACTAGGAACCTTCATCACCAATACCCCCTGGAGTGGCCTTTAAGCATTACACGAAGCCGCCGAGGTCTGTAATGCCTAATCCATCCACCATTTCCTCATCATAAGCTGCTTGTTGGGGGTTCAGATAACCCTAACCACATCAAGGTTCAGCCATGCCGGGTTTCATCAACCTCTGGGCGCCTAAAACCGTGCTAATCTTTAAAAACACTAACCCAGGGTTGGGGGGTAATGACTAAGGGTACGCCGTCATTCGGCAAGATGAATAGGGGTAAGACACACATAAGGTGCCCCAGGTGCGGTAGGCACTCGTACAACGTGGTTAAGGGCTACTGCGCGGCATGCGGCTACGGTAGGTCGCGCAGGATTAAACGTGGCTTGGCTAGGCTGCTCAGCAGACCTGTGGGTAACGTTAGGAGGTAGTGCGGCACTTAGTTGATCAACTCAAGCACCCTGGCCAACGGCTCCACCCCATCCTGCGTGACTATTACCGTATCCTCAAATTGAGCCACGAAGCCGCCGCCGGCCTCCATTAACACGCTGTAACCATACAAGACACCCCTACTGGTTAACTCGTTAACTATGCTCATTGTCCTATCGCCGAACTTGTCAACAAGCCACCTTGGGGTGAAGGGGAGTTGATTGAAGTTCCTGTATATGTACTCAAGGGCTGAACTTGCCTCGGCGCTAAGCTTCTTCGCATTAACCCTCTGGAGCATGTATATGGTGACCTCAGGTGAGTCGGTAACCATGCCCCTCCCGTTTGTGGCGAAGGGCTCTATGGCGTAGACCTCGCCGTCAAGCATCCTAACCCTACCCCCATCATCGTAGTTTGGGACTGACTTACCTGAGTGGAGCCTATACCTGGTTATTAAGTGGCCTGTCAGGTTCCTGATGGGTTTAAAGCCGAAGCCGCTGATGGTCCTATCAACAACAGCCCCTATCCTACTCAACTCAACACCAGCCTTAGCCGTGTTTAAGGCATTCCTAAGAGCCTCCCACGCAGCCCTGGTTAACATGGAGTGGGCGGCGTTGAAATGCACCGTAACCGCTGCATCAACTATGAAACCATCCACATGAGCCCCAATGTCAATTTTAACTATTGAATTGGGTGGTATAACGGACTCATCATTTATCTTAGCGGTGTAGTGGGCTGCAATGTTATTCACATCTATGTTGGCTGGGAAGGCTGGGAGGGCACCATTACCCCTAATCTCATCCTCAATTAACCTGCACAACTCAAGTATAGTCATCCCTGGGTGGACTTTATCTATCGCATGCTTAAGTGCCCTATGGACAACATCCCCGGCCTGCCTATACTTCCTAACAGCGTCCTCATCAATCACAACTTAACCATTAAGGCTATGCGGTTAATATACCTATCTCGGCTGCATTCCTCCACCTTCAAGGTCTCAATTGGCTCACCTGGGCACTGGAGGCCAATGCAATGTGCGCAACTTAACGCTGTTAGGTTTAAAACTTAGGTGGTTAATGACTCGGTGCGTGGATATAGGCATAATTAGGCCATATGAGGTTGAATTTAATCAACCCGATATAGAGGACCTTGAGCAGGCGGTGAGGGAGTTTGGGCATAGGGTTAAGAGGGTTTACGTCAACATGGCCAGCGTTAGGTTGAGCAGGGAGGGTGTAAGCGTTTATCAGGCTATCGGTAGGGGTGTTAGGGAACCGGTTAACATAGATGGCGGGATCCTAAGGCACCTAGGCTTAATTAGGGACTTTGAGCAACTGCTCCACAGAGTTTGGGTTGTTAGGGCCATTGAGGCCACGGGTGTTTACGTGGTTAACAGCGCCATGAACTGGCTGGTGGCCAGCGACAAGCTAGCGGCATTAATGATGCTGGCTAAGAGCGGTTTACCTGTTCCCGAGACCGAGTCCAGTGAAAACATGTTCATGGCCTACGATGCGGTTAAGAGGTTCGGTGAGGCCGTGGTCAAGGAGTTGAGGGGTTCAATGGGCTACGGGGTCTTTAAGGTTAATGACCCTGACGTAGCCATGAACATCTTCAGCCACCTGCTCAACCTAAGCAAACCGATGTACGTGCAGAGGTTTCTGAATAAGAAGGGTAATGGTGACTATAGGGTGGTCGTGGTGGGTGGTCAAGTGATTGGCGCAATATTCAGGAGGGGGGTTGGGTGGAAGAGTAATGTTGCACAGGGCGCTAGGCCAGAGGCCGTTAAGCCAAGTGGCGAACTGATGGAGCTGGCGTTGAAGACCTGCGACATCCTTGGGCTTGGCTATGCTGGCGTTGACATAGCCGAAACGGACGAGGGCTACTTCATACTTGAGGTTAACCCATCTATGTCGTGGCAGGGCTTCAAGGAGGCCACGGGTATAAATCCGGCTAGGTATATTGTTAAGCACGTAATAGACCATATTAAGAGGTAACTAGTATTACATGCCTTGTACACAAATTAAAAATAAATTGAAGAAGCAAAATTAAAAAATAAAAAATTTATTTATTTTAAAGTAAGGGATTCAGGCTTACTTCTTCTGTTGTTGCTGCCCACCCTCCTTCTTCTCCTCAGTCTTCTTCTTCTTGGCCACCTAAACCACCGGCTAACCCTAAATTAACGCAACTGAGATTTAAAAGTAACCTTCGCTTTTCTTGGTGAGATTCATGTGGGCTCAAACTCTTTTAACCATAGATGCCCTCATTAGCTTAATTTACTATTTATGGTTAATTTAAGGTAAATTACATCCCAATTTATGGTGATTTCTCCATAGGAATATCAACCGGTACGTTGTGAAAAGGCGCTTAAAACCCACCCAAGCCCCCCTCACCATTTTACTAAGGCAAAGGTGCCTTAAACCATTACAACGCACTTAAGGTCTTGTCTTTTAGGGTTGGGGGTTTGTGGAGTGTGTTTTAATTGGGTGGAGTGGGGGTTGTGCATCTCCTGTTGGGATGCTGGGGATAGTGGTTATTAGGAGACAGAGTAGTAGCACGCACAATGGGGCATAGGCTACACAGCAACTTAAATGGCGCATTAAACGTAGTGAAGAAGGCAATAAGCAAAACACCAATTACAATCAAGAAACCAAAATGGCACCCATTGAAAAGGGGAGGCAACAACCAAAACCCAACAAAACCTCACCATTAAAGGCGAGGAGGGGGTCATAGCTTATAAAACGCCCATACGCCTGGCTGGTGATGGGTATTGTGGTTAAGTTAACTGGGAGGGTGTTTAACAGTGAGGAGTTGATTGAGAGGTATGTGGATGTGGTTGCCGGTGAATCAAATAGCAATAAAGTGGTTGTAGTTACTGGGGGTGGTGACGTGGCCAGGAGGTATATTGAAGCCGCCAGGAGGTTGACTAGAAATGAGTCGGCAGCCGACATGATTGGGATTTGGGCCAGTAGGCTTAACGCCTGGCTAATGGTCTACGCCCTCCACTCAAGAGGCATCAACGTCCACCTTGGTGTACCTGAAACTCTAGGTGAACTGGGTAGGGCTTATTCAACGTCGAGGGTTGTGGTGATGGGTGGCCTCCAGCCTGGCCAATCCACAACAATGGTGTCTGTGCTGGCCGCCGAGTACCTGGGCATAGGCACAGTCGTCAACTGCTCGAACATTGACGCACTTTACACCGATGACCCATTTAAAAACCCTAACGCCACTAGGATAAGTAGGGCTAGGATCAGTGATGTAGAGGCCATACTCCACAGGGAGGGTGTTAGGGCCTTCGCCGGAACCTACGAGCTAATTGATGAATGGGCACTGGGCATAATGAGGAGGAGCGGCATATCCATGGTGATTATTGACGGTAAAGACCCGAGTAGACTCGCTAAGTACCTTAATAATGGTGAAGTTGAGGGCACCTTAATAACACCTTAATTTAGGCTTAACAGCTTTAAAAAGTGCTCAGGAAAAGGTATTTTAAGCCTTGCATACACGATAGGGCGAGGTGATTAAGCCTGTCGTATGAGGAGGATCTAAGTGAGTTCGAGATTGAGCAGAAAAGGAGGAGCATAGGTAATGACCCTAGGCAGAAGTGGATAAGCAGGATAGTGGCATCCATTCAACGCTACTATAAGAAGTGCCCACATTACGACTTCAAGACAGGTACCTGCCTAATAATGGATAGTGATAACCCCAAGTGCCCAAGGGAGGGTAGGTATGAGGGATGCCCAATCCTAGAGGAGTTCCTAGGCAGGAAATACGACTACTATAAGTCTAAGGGAATAAACCCACCGTATGACTTTAGGGACTTAGCGCTGGCGTAGGGCGGAGACGTCAATACTTAGATTTTTAATGAATGATAAGCCTTATTCTTTGGAATGTGGCCTTAAAAATAATATCCCCTTAAACTAAGGGGCGCTTTATTATTTTAAAACACTAAGATTTGGTAGCTGTTGTTTATGAATTTTGATAGGTCTTCGTGGTGTTCTTCATCTCCGATTAGCCTAATTTTTAAGGCCGTTAACTTATCCCTAATGTTGAGGTGGGGTGGTGATGCGCAGTAGCCGCAAACACCATAAATCACCCCCTCCCTCTGCGCCACCTCATACGCAGGCCTCAAACCCTTATACGGACTATCAGCTATCGGTACCCTAGACCCAAGCCCATCAAAATAAACCACAACATCATGACCAGCCCTCTTAAGTTGAACAGCGTAGTGAAGCGCATGCGCAGCCCTTATGGCCTCTGAAAGATCTTCCGGATTACTGAGTATGACAAAAGCGTACTTACCCATGGGTCATCATTCAACCTGAGCTGCCATTTAAGGCTTATTCTAATTTTATTCAGGATCGAACACGTGTTCCAGTATTCGTAACAACTGCACCTAGCTTATTAACTCATGAGGAGCCTTCGCCCCATGGTTGAGGTGAGGATAATATACTGTAGACCGTGCGGGTTCCAGGATAGGGCGGTTAAACTGGCCAATGATGTGCTTAGGGAGCTTGGGGTACATGGGGTGTCTGTTAAGCTGGTGCCTGGGGATAAGGGCATATTTGACGTGTACGTTGACGATAAGCTCATATTCTCTAGGTACCAGGAGAAGAGGTTCCCTGAGCCGGGGGAAATCATTGATGTCGTTAAGAGGCTTTTAACCCCTACCCCATAGTTTGAAAAAGTTATGTTTTTTGAATTTGGAGTTTAAGTGTAGGTGGTATGCCGTTAATCCACCCTTTCATCTGTACGCTGCTGCTCGTTAGGCATCTTCCTAAGGTAGTCTAGGATTGAGTCTATCTGGGTGCCTGGCTCAACGAACACCAGTTGAACATCCATTGACGTGAAATACGAGTGGCTTAGTGGGCATGCCCCTGAGGCTATAACTACGTTAACATCATTGAGCATGTTCCTGTGCAACCACTCGTACTTCTCAACGCCATGCATGGGTATGCCTAGGTCCGAAATGGCGTTGTGCATGGCCTCCGGGTCATCGATGTCCGCGACATTACCCAGTGGGTTATCCCTAGTCTCCACGTAGTTTAAGTTACCAGTCCTCTCATCGTAATCGTATATTACATAACGTTTAGCGTGTGCGAAGTGGCCATCACTTATGGACTTACCGTCATTGGTGCATAGGGCTATCCTAATCATTAACCTAAGTAAGCATGCAGATTCTAATAAATAGCCCAGCGCTGTTAAGACTGGGAGAACACTCGCCAATGAGACTAGTAAGCCCGGTTATTAACCATGGTTGACTCAACCCCCTTACTTAAATGAGCCACGAGAGCCCTAACCCTATTAACAGTCTCCTCAATACCCCTACTCATCGGCCTAACCTCCTCGTTCCAAACCTTAAAGACCCTCTGCGGTATACCCTTAGTTAGGCGTATTGACCTAATCATGGCGTTAACCTCAAGGGGCCTTACATCCCAGGGCAACCTAAGTTCCTCAGCATCCCTAACCTGAACATACCTATCCCTCCCAACCTCCAACGCCTGAAGGTGATGGGCCAGTAGGTGGAGTAGCGTGGTTAAGTTGGCCCTATAATTGATTATTATGGTTGGGTTGTTGGCCACGTAGAGGCCCATTACCGTTGAGCATAAGCCTGCGTCAAACCTACCGCACTCGTTAACCTCATTAACCGTGGCGATAACCCTAGGCTTCTCAACATTCAAAGCCTCGGTGATAATCTCAACCACACCCTCAACGCTACTCTCCAGGTCCTCTAGGTTCCTCAATACACTTAGCCTAATCATAGAATCAATCTGACGACCTAACCCACCGTAATCCAGGTCCATACCAGTAATATTAAGTTCGAATTATTAAACCTAACCCGCACCCACATGCTTAGCAGCGGCTTCGGAGATTCTTCGTAATTTACGTTCCTGGGCACCATTAGGCAGTAGCCTAAGCCTAACCGTACGTACATTGTTGACTTGGGAGAAGAGGATTGCGTGCCTGGGTTAGTAATGAACACGTGAATAATCACCACACTGGCTCATTCCTGAAAACCCAAAACACCAAACGGGGCACTAACCTAGACGCAAGGGAAAGCAAACAAGGGGGAATTAAATGTAACCAGAGGCAAAAACACCAAACCAATAGACCAAAACTTCAAATCAACAAAAACAACACTACAAGCAACGAGACTTATCCCGTTATCAGCCCATGCGATTATCATCAATACTCAGTAACCGACCGCCACATCACACCTGTAACATTGTTTAAGGTTAAAATTATGCTTTTAAATTTTAATGCTGAGGAACAATACCCATAGTTCCCCGCAATTTAAACTCTTTAACCTCCGGCGTCTTTTCACTTTCACGATGCCCGTACTCATACTTCATTATTTCCTTTTACTTCATCTTAATGAAATAGTGCGTTAGAATCATTAGCTAAACAATAAGAAATAAAAGACAAACAAATTGCAGGATTCTCCATGTGGATTGCTATCCTCTCCTCCAGGGAGGTGAAGAGGGGTAGGCCCTACAGGGTTCAGAGGATGGGGGAAGATATGGTATTTTGGAGGGATGGTGATGGGAAAATAATGGCGCTGAGGAACTATTGCCCGCATAGGCAAGCGCTGCTATCGCAGGGTAAGGTTGTTAATGGATTGATTCAATGCCCCTACCACGGTTTTGAGTTCGATGGAGCAGGTAATGTGGTGCATGTCCCAGCGATGGGGAGAAGCCAGAAGCCCCCTAGCTACCTCAAAGCCAAAAGCTATACATTATATGAGCAATACGGTATAGTGTGGATGTGGTATGGCCCAGGG